>ENA-UOYA01000251-UOYA01000251.1-activated-sludge-metagenome-genome-assembly--contig:-NODE-251-length-75585-cov-28.881809_pt1 | contig 75585 bp, 33 predicted proteins | sample MGYA00238163_ERZ764804 | MGnify/ENA primary metagenome ERZ764804 (study PRJEB28919, sample SAMN05720223) | activated sludge metagenome | isolation source: Anaerobic digester | place: Hong Kong...
TTTTCAAAGATCGATATTACCTGTTTTTAACAGGAGTTATTGCAGTGGAATCATCATTTAATACTATCTTTTTTTGCAACATCTGCATTAAACGGTAAATTTGAGACACAACAATTTTGAACTTAATGACAATTTTATACACTTCATTCACAATAATTATATAATACAATAAAAATAGGATAATTTAAAGATTTTTTCCTAAGATTTATATAATTTTGTATAAAACCAGTATTTATATAATATTCTAATTCTATACATTTTTACATGCAGCCTTCATATTGCGAACATACTCTGTAACATGCGGTACGCATTCAGCTCCATATTGTGCTATTATTTTTACAATCGCACTTCCGACAATCACGCCATCCGAAAACTTTATAATGCTTGATGCCTGCTCGGGAGTAGAGATGCCAAACCCAACCGCACAGGGTATATCTTTAACCTCCTTAACATGCCTGATCATATCCTCAACCCCGCTGCCAATCTCCTTTCTTACACCTGTCACACCCATTGATGATACACAATATATAAATCCCTGTGCTTCTTTAGCTATCATATGTATACGGCTTCGTGATGTTGGAGCAATCATTGAAATAAATGTTATATTATACTTCGAGCAATAAGGCATGAGCTCATTCTTTTCTTCAAACGGGATATCGGGAACGATAATTGCATCAATTCCGGCATCTTTACAATTTTTCATGAACCTTTCGGTACCATATGTAAATATGGGATTGGCATATGTCATAAATGCAAGAGGAACATCACATGTTTTCCTGATACGCTTTACCATTTCAAATATTTTATCGGTTGTCGTACCGCTTGCAAGTGCACGGTAATCTGCCTCCTGAATAACAGGCCCTTCCGCTATAGGGTCGGAAAACGGAATTCCCAGTTCAATTAAATCCGCTCCTGCTTCAGCCATTTTATATACCAGCTCCTCGGTTATTTCCAGTGTAGGATCGCCTGCTGTCACAAAAGGAATAAACGCATTTTTATTTTCAAAAACATTGTCAAGTCTAGTCATGGATCTGCACCCCCCTATAACGTGCTATTGCAGCAACATCTTTATCTCCTCTGCCCGATAAATTTATCACGATTACTTGATCCTTCCCCATAGAAGGTGCAATTTTCCTTGCATATGCAACTGCATGGGAGCTTTCTATTGCGGGAATAATCCCTTCAAGACGTGATAGGTATTCAAAGGCTTCTACAGCTTCATTGTCTGTTACAGGGACGTATTCAGCCCTGCCGGAATCATGAAGGTTAGCATGTTCAGGACCTATTCCGGGGTAATCAAGTCCTGCCGAAATGGAATATACCGGAGCAATCTGTCCGTATTCATCCTGACAGAAATAAGATTTCATGCCATGGAAAATGCCAACAGACCCTTTTGCAATAGTTGCTGCAGTTCTGTCTGTATCCACACCATGTCCTGCAGCTTCACATCCGATGAGGCGAACACTTTTATCTTCTATAAAATCATAAAAAATGCCCATTGCATTGCTTCCTCCACCAACGCATGCCAACACTGCATCGGGCAGTTTTCCTTCCCTTTCAAAAACCTGTTTTTTCACTTCACGTCCAATAACACTTTGGAAATCTCTAACAATTGTAGGAAAAGGATGAGGCCCCATAACAGAACCTAAAACATAGTGGGTATCATCAACTCTTTTAGTCCATTCCCTCATTGTTTCGTTAACTGCATCCTTAAGTGTTTGAGTGCCGCTTGTCACAGCATGAACCTTTGCACCTAAAAGCTCCATTCGGTAAACATTCAATGCCTGACGCTCAGTATCTTCTTTTCCCATGAAAATCTCGCATTCAAGTCCCATCAAAGCTGCTGCGGTAGCTGTTGCAACACCGTGCTGTCCGGCCCCTGTCTCAGCTATTACGCGACTTTTACCCATGCGCTTTGCAAGAAGTACCTGGCCCAATACATTGTTAATCTTATGTGAACCTGTATGATTAAGATCTTCCCGCTTCAAATATATCTTAGCACCACCAAGATCTTCAGTCATCTTCTCCGCAAAGTACAAAAGAGACGGCCTGCCTGCATAATTCTTAAACAATTCATCCAATTCCTCAACAAACTCAGGGTCACTTTTGAAGCGGTTATATCCCTCTTCCAGCTCAATCAGGGCATTCATAAGGGTCTCGGGAACATATTGCCCTCCGTGAATACCAAACCTTCCTTTTGACATATTAATCCTCCTTCTCGTCTAAGTTAAAAGTGCCAACACTTTTAACAGCTAATCTCGACTCTTCTAAAACTTACCTAATATTAAAAAAACCTTTATCCCAAAACAGGGACAAAAGTTTTAAAATATTCATCATTAGTATCCTTCACCATTTATCATACTATTGCAAAGATTATAGCATTGTTATACATTTTTGTCAAATTCACTTTTTATCACATGACAATAGCATCATTGAATTATAGCCTAAAATATGCTAAAATGATAGTATAATTTCTTAATCAAAAAATCATTTCTATTAACTTATTCATATTCAATAACCCAATTATTAAAAATCATTAGTGCATTAAACCATGCTGATCTTTTTACTTCACAAAAAAGGAGGTATGTGATTTGCATTTCAGTAATTTTATAATTGCTTTATTGATATCTTCTACAATTCAAGCAATTTATTTAAATCCCAATTATGAAAACAACATTTTTAAATCAACTATTCCTCCCCTGTCGAAAATTTTGCCCGATATGAGCAAAGATCAGACTATTAAAGAGCAGCCTATTGAAGATGAAAATACAGAACCTCAAAAGGCTCTGCCTAGAGAAGAAGACATCGTAAATCCATATATGCCTTATTCTTATGAAAGTATGCTTAATGATTCAGTCAAATTATCCCAAGCCCATCCCGATATAATTTCAATTGACAGCATAGGCAAATCTGTTGAAGGCAGAGATATACTGCTCATAAAGTTAGGAAAGGGAAACAGGAAGATTTTTTTAAACGGAAGCCATCATGCAAGAGAATATATTTCAACTTCTCTGCTTATGAAAATGATAGATGCGTATTCTAAAGCATACAGCAACAATGAAAAATTCGAAGGCTATGATGTTAAAAAACTGTTAAATGAGTTTACCATATATTTTGTTCCTATGGTTAACCCTGATGGAGTAAACCTTGTAATAAACGGAATTAATTCGGTAAAAGATCCAAAAAAGGTAAAAAATATTAAGATGACTTATAAAAACTACAGAGCCTGGAAATCCAATATTAACGGAGTTGATTTAAATCGGAACTATCCGGCAGAATGGGAAAAAATAAATAATGGTTTTTCAGCTCCAAATTCCGAAAGGTTTAAAGGTTATTCCAAAGGTTCAGAACCTGAAACACAGGTAATTATGAACTTATGCAGGAAAAATGATTTTGAATTAGCCATGGCCTATCATAGTAAAGGTGAAGTTTTCTATTGGGCGGACAGCGGGACTTACAAACTGATACCGCAAGCTGATGCAATAGCCGATAAATTTTCAAAATTAACAGGATATAAGAAGCTTCCTGTTTCCCAAAACCCATCTGTTTATGGAGGCGGGTTTGAAAACTGGTTTAGACTAGAATTTAAAAGGCCTGCTTTTTGCATTGAACTAACACCCTATAATGATGTTCTTCCCCATCCCGATTCCCAATTTGACAAATTAGTATGGAATAAAGCAAAAACAACAGGCCTGTTCTTCCTTGAGGAAGCAAAAAAACTAAAATAAACCGTATCTACCTTAGGACATCAATCATCTGTTTTTCAAGATTCTTTAACTTAATTCTGATTTCATCTATTTCAAAATCTTCTTTCTCATCTTTCATATCGTTTTTGAGAATCTCTGCAAGCTCGTTAAACTCTTCCTTCATAGTCTCAAGAAGCTCAATAACGGCAAGCCTCTTGAATTTATAACTAACTTCAGGTTTTTCCATGCTTTCAAAGGCTTTTCCTCCGCTTACTACATATGACTGGCCTTTATCGGGCATGACAGTTTCTATACCCAATTTGGTTTCAATGAGCTCTGAGAAGGATTTCATTACATCCTCTTCACCATGAACAATAAATACCTTTTTGGGTTTTCTGTTAAATCTTGATATCCAAGCCAGGAGAGCATCCCTGTCTGCATGGCCTGAAAAGCCGTCAATTGTTTCAATCCTTGCCTTTACGGTAATTTCTTCTCCAAAAATCCTAACCTTTTTTGCACCCTCAACAATTTTTCTTCCTAAAGTACCTACAGCCTGGTAACCTACAAAGAGAACAGTAGAATCTTCCCTCCATAGGTTGTGCTTTAAATGATGCTTTATCCTTCCCGCCTCACACATTCCGCTGGCAGATATTATTATGGCACTGTCATTTCTATTGTTGAGTTCCTTTGATTCATCCGCAGTCCTAGTAAATTGAAGTCCAGGAAAATCCAATGGATTATCCCCGTTTTCAATATATTGTCTTGCTTCATCATCGTAGCAGTCAAGGTTTTTTCTGAAAACTTCGGTAGCAGATATGGCCAAAGGACTATCAATAAATACGGGAATGTCCAGCAACTTTTTTAGCTTGCCATCAAACTTTTCTCTTTTCTTATGAATGTCATATATGATTTCCTGGGTTCTGCCGACAGCAAAGGAAGGTATGACAACATTTCCGCCCTTTTCAATTGTCTCATTTACAATATCTATAAACTTATCAACTTTGTTGCTGTTATCTTTATGCAGCCTGTCACCATATGTTGATTCCATGATGACATAATCCGCAGATTCGATAATGGACGGATCTCTTAAGATAGGAATGTCTCTGTTTCCAATATCCCCGGAAAACACCAATTTTGTCTCTTCACCCCTGTCATAGACCCAAACCTCTATCATTGCCGAGCCCAATATATGTCCAGCATCATTAAATCTAACCTTAACATCATCATTTATTTTTATTGCTTCACCGTAGTTTATGCCCTTAAATAGCTTAATACAATCGAGACCGTCCTGATAGGTGTATAGAGGTTCTATGGGATGTTTCCCTGCCCTCTCTCTTTTTCTGTTAATCCACTCTGCTTCTGTTTCCTGAATGTGCCCGGAATCTGGAAGCATTATACTGCATAAATCGCGGGTAGCGTGGGTGGTATACACAGTTCCTTTAAAGCCATCCTTGTATATTTTAGGAATCCTTCCACTGTGATCGATATGTGCATGGGTGAGTAAAATAAATGACAACTTTGAAACATCAAAAGGAAATGGTTCTTGATTTAGAGTAATCTCTTTGGAGTGGCCTTGAAACATCCCGCAGTCTACCAGAAAACTACAGCTCTTTGTTTCGACCAGATAACAAGACCCGGTCACCGTTTTTGCTGCTCCCAGAAATGTTATTTTCATATCGGCACCTCGCTTAATAAAATTAAAAGTGATTATAATCTTTTAATTGTCACTTTTAATTTCGCTTTATTAGACTGCTCCCCTACTTCTATTATACCAGATATTTCATGGCTTTGAAATCAATTTCGCAGCAGAGTTAAGAAATAACTTATATTTAATAATTTGACGTTATTATTATGAATTATTTACATAAAAACAACAATAGTATAAAATTATAACATCAAATATAGTTCAAGGGAGGTAATAGCAATTATGGAACCACAAGTAACTAGCAAAAAGAGCTTTATTACTTCAATAACAGCACGGTGGTGGTTTATAGCTTTAATTCCAATTATATTTTTCTTTTCGCCTCCTTTTGTCCAAAAAAATAGTCTTCCACTTTTAAATTTTCAAAATTGGTTTAAAGCTATAGGAGATATAAGCTCCAATAATTTTACAGGCTATTTTGCCAAATATTCGCCAATCATGAATATAACAGCGATTATTGTTATAATTCTTGTATTCGTAATAAAAAATAAATTCACAAGAGTATTTTCAATATATACAGCAATTATGATGGCTTTTTACGGCGTGACTCAGAATACTTCGTATACAGATATAAACGGAATTGGGATCATAACAGCATCCTATATTTTTATTCCTATTCTTTCCGGAATCTGGATTTGGGAAGCCTTTACCAAAAATAACAACTTTGACTCGCCTCCAAAATTAAACATTTGGACAATCACAGCATTTTGTATGGCACTTTTTGCTTTTTGGAATCCTATAAGCCCTGAAAACTCAATGCCTGATTTTAATCCTGTATATTTCTTTACCAATGGTGGCAATAGTATGTTTTGTAATATGACTCCAATGATACTTGCCATATTGTTTTTCTTCTATCCCAAGATAAATACAGCTGCTTTGAGGGTTACCGGATTATGTGGTACCGCAATTGGTTTTACACAACTAGTCATACATTTAGTTATTTTTGTGAAAACCAACTGGTGGGTGGGAGTCTTACACATACCAGTTTTTGCTTTATCATTAGCAGCTGTAATTTTATCATTGAGAGCAGATAAAGCAGCTAATAAAAATTAATTATTACTCACTGCTTTTTCCTTCATTCATCAACAGGCTTAATATCGTTATTTTTTAGAATCTTGTCATATTCATAAATATCTTCATTAGACTGCTTCTGAACAGCTACTTGATAGGTCTTATAACCGCCGCTAAGATTTTTAACCCTGTATCCTTTTTGCATAAGAATCCTTGCTGCCAAATAACCCCTTAGTCCTACCTGGCAGTAAACATAAATATCCTTGTCCTTCGGTATCTCGTCCAGCCTGTCACGGAGTTCATCGACAGGTATATTTACAGATCCTTTTATATTTCCCAATTTATGCTCATGAGGTGTTCTTATATCAATAAGCATTGCCTTTGTTGTATCAATTTTTTCTACCTCATCCCAATGAAATATTTCCACATGTTTTTTTATAATATTTGAAGCCGTATAACCTGCTATATTAACCGGGTCTTTTGCTGAGGAATAAGGCGGTGCATATGAAAGCTCCAGTGTTTCCAAATCATGTACGGTCATATTTGCCCTCATTGCCGTTGATATAACATCCATTCGCTTGTCCACACCTTCATACCCCACTATCTGGGCTCCTAAAATCCTGCCGTCCTTTTTCGCGAAAAGCAGCTTGATGGACATAGGTATTGCTCCAGGATAATACCCCGCATGAGAGCCGGAATGGGTAAAAGACTTCTCATATTCTGTTCCGTTTCTCTTAAGCATTCTTTCATTGTTTCCCGTTACGGCAACAGTTATATCAAAGACCCTAACAATTGATGTTCCCTGGGTTCCACCGTATTTTTCATTAAACCCTGCAATATTGTTGGCTGCAATTCTTCCCTGCTTGTTGGCAGGCCCTGCAAGAGGAATTAATGCTTCCTTTCCGCTCACAAAATCTTTAATTTCTACTGCATCTCCAACAGCGTATATATCTTCATTGGAGGTCCGCATATACTCGTCAACAAGTATTCCGCCTGTTTTACCGATAGCAAGACCTGCTTCCTTTGCAATTTTAGACTCAGGCTTTACACCGATTCCCATTATAACCATGTCCGCTTTAAGGGTTCTGCCACTTGATAGCTTTACATTGACCCACGCATCGCTATCCTCAAAGGCTTCAACCCCATCCTTCAAATAAAACTCAACATTCTTTGTCTTCATATGCTGATGAACAAAAGCCGCCATTTCATAGTCCAGAGGCCCAATTACATGATCGGCAAGCTCAACAACTGTAACCTTCACATCCCTTAAGTGAAGATTTTCCGCTACTTCAAGGCCAATAAAACCGGCACCTACCACAACTGCCCTTCTAGGCTTCATTCTGTCAACATAATCCTTTATTTTGAAAGCGTCATGTATGTTCCTTAGTGTAAATATCCGTTTGGAATCTATGCCTGGCAGCTTCGGTCTTATGGGTTCTGCACCCGGAGATAATATGAGCTTGTCATAGCTTTCGGTATATACTTTGTTTTCGGCATGATCTAAAATCTCAACTTTCTTATTGACGGTATCAATTTTTATAACCTCACTTTTTATTCTTACATCGATCCTGAACCTTTCTTTCATTTTTTCGGGAGTCTGTACCAAAAGATTATCCCTACTTTTTATAACACCACCAATATAATAAGGGAGACCGCAATTGGCAAAGGATATATGTTCACCCTTTTCAAAAAGAATTATTTCTGCTTCCTCATCAACTCTTCTCAGCCTTGCCGCAGCACTGGCACCACCTGCAACGCCACCTACTATTAATACTTTCAAAAATTCCGCCCCCTTTATTGTAAGTCAAACCTATAATATTAAATGTGTTATTAATCTTTTACTAAGCTCTGGGTTAGAAGCTTAACTGCATTTTCCATATCGGTTAATGATACCATTTCAGAAGGACTGTGGGTATACCTGCAGGGTATTGATATTGCACCTGAAGGAATTCCTCCCGCCGTAACATGAATAGCTCCCGGGTCACTTCCTCCGCTTTCGAGTATCTCAAATTGATAAGGTATTTTTATTTTTTGTGCGGACTCTTCCAATAGCTTTTTAACGCTACTGTGGCATATTACCGACCTGTCCTTAATCTTTATGGCAGGCCCGCTCCCGCATTTTACTTCCATGGGCTTGCAATTGGGCGTATCTCCTGTAAGGGTAACGTCTACAGCAATAGCTAATTCCGGAAGCAGCTTATATGCCGCAGTCTTCGCACCCCTTAAGCCTAATTCCTCCTGAACCGTAAATACGAAATAGATTTCATTGTCGGTTTTAGGCAAGTTCTCTATTGTTTTAATCAAAACAGCACAACCTGACCTGTCATCCAATGCTTTCGATATAACCATATCCCCCGACTTTTGAGCTTCTCCGCAAAAAGCAGCAGTATCTCCTATCATAACCTTTTTTTGTGCATCTTCCTTATCCTTAGCACCGATGTCAATATACATGTTTGAAAGCTTAAGCCCCTTTAAATCCTCAAGCTGCTCTTCATAAAAAACAGTTCCCACAGTACCGTTTTTAAACATTACTCTCTGCCCCAATGCATAATTTGCAGATACCCATCCTATATTGGAGAACCTTATAAACCCTTTATCGTCTATATGGGTTGCCATAATGCCAATCTCGTCCATGTGTGCTGCAACCATTATTTTCTTTCCATTTCCTTTCTTAGTTGCTATAAGGTTTCCAAGTGCATCAATTTCTATACCATCAACATATTTTTCAATTTTGCTTTTTATAAAATCCCTTATTTCTTCTTCATTCCCCGATACACCGAATTTTTCGGTCAAACTTTTTACAAGCTCGAACATATTCATACCTCCCGTATTATATTTAAGGGTTTAGGAAATTAAACCGCCAAGTATTTCATCATTGTTAAACCTGCTTAATGCAAGCTTTGCAAGCTCTAAACAGGCATCATAATCCTTCTTGCTCATAATCGATGCAGGAGAATGAATATATCTGCATGGTACCGATATGGATGCAACCTTGACTCCCGATCCAGTAAGCTGGATTTTTCCCGCATCATTGCCTCCTGTAGTTGTCCTTTTGAATTGAACCTTTATATTATTTTCCTCAGCAAGCTTATATAAGAAATTCACAAGTGCCTTATCACCGTAGGAAGTCCTGTCCATAATGGTAAGTGCCGCACCTCCGCCTAATGTAGTTGAATGATTGTGTTCATCAACTCCGGGAACATCGGAACATGTAGTTCCCTCCATTACAATAGCAACATGAGGCTTAATCCTGTATGCAGCTATTTCGGAGCCCCTTAATCCAACCTCTTCCTGAACTGTAAAGCAGGCATAAAGGTCAAAATTATATCTTTCCTTAATAAGCTCCATAAGCATTGCACATCCAACCCTGTCATCTAAAGCTTTAGCTTTTATGGTGTCATTGCCCAATTCGGTATATTCACTGTAAAAAGCAACATATTCACCTAATGGTGCAAGCTCTTCCGCTTCCTCCCTTTTGTCCGCACCTATATCTATATACATGCTTTTAAGCTTTATGTTGACACTACGCTCTTCCTTCTCCTGCAGATGAACAGGTTTGGCTGCTATAAAGCCAGGGATACGTTTGTCACCTATCAGCACTCTTTTTCCTAGAAGTATTCTTTCATCAATCCCTCCAACATTCTTAAACTTCAGCATCCCATCCTGATAACCTGTTACCATCAACCCAACTTCATCCATATGAGCAGATAGCATAACCTTGTATTTCCCCGTAATTCCTTTCTTAAAAGCAATGAGATTACCCATGGAGTCTATGGTGACGCTGTCTGCATATTTTTCAACATGGCCCTTTATAAATTCCATAACATTATATTCACTGCCCGAAACACCGTTTAATTCAGTCAACTCTTTTAATATCACAAAATTACCTCCATTCCGCCATCTAAAGCTGTTAAAAACTCTTTTATCAGCCTGACGGTATTTTCTATATCAGTAATATCCAGGGTTTCAGTGCCGGTATGCATATACCTTACCGGAATCGAAACAAGAACTGTTGAAATTCCCGAACGTGATACCTGAATTGCCCAAGCCTCGGTACCGGTATTATCAGGCTCTATATCAATCTGATATGATATATCGTTTTCTTTAGCCACGTCAAACAGCTTCTTTGTCAGTTTTCTGTGAAGATTTGGTCCTAAACCTATTGCAGGTCCTTTACCAAGGGGATAAACCGACTCTTTAGGACAGTCAGGCATATCTCCATGGCATGCATCAATTACAATTGCTACATCAGGGTCAATAGCATATGAAGATACCTGTGCACCCCTTAGTCCAACTTCCTCCTGTGTAGTTGCAACAAAGTATATGTCATTATTGAGTTTTATGTCGGAAAGCATGTTCATAATCCCGATAACAGCAGCTACTCCACTTCTGTTGTCCATAGTCTTTGAACTTACTTTACTGCCTTGAAGCTCCAAAAACGGGACCTTTATAGTAACTGTATCTCCAATAGAAATATTATTTTTTACTTCATCTTTGTCCAAGCCTGTATCAACAGACAAATCCTCAAGTTTAACCGCTTTTTTCGTTTCTTCAGGCTTTAATAAATGGGGCGGCTTTGCACCTATCACACCTTCAATATCTCTTTTACCGTGTATAACAACTTCCTGAGCAAGCAAAAGCTTAGGATCTACTCCTCCCATACCTGTCAATTTTAGAAATCCGTTATCGTCAATGCTTTTAACTAAAAATCCTATCTCATCATAATGTGCTGTTATAATTATTTTTTTCGGGCTTTCTCCAATACCTCTTTTTACTCCTATCACATTAAAAAAGCTGTCAATTGAAACCTCATCACATTTTCCTTCCATATGCCCCTTGATAATTTCAGCGGACATACTTTCAAACCCCGAAACAGCAGGTATTGACACCAGTTCCTTCAATATTTTTTTATAGTCCATTTTTCACCTCGTCAAACCATATATTTATAATTACGCTTCACAATTATTTGCGACAGATAATTACTTGGAGTAATCGATTTTAATATTAGCATTGTTTCTAAAAATATGCAAATATTGACTAACAATTAAAAAAGCAAAATTTTTCACTAAAAAATAAAAAATTTCCTCAAAATTCTCTTGACTAAACGAAAATTTTCTACTATACTAACACATGTGACTTTTTGAGGGCCTTTAGCTCAGTTGGTTAGAGCAACCGGCTCATAACCGGTTGGTCCGGGGTTCGAGTCCCTGAAGGCCCATTTGCTTAAATACATAAGCACTATCTTAATAATTTTATAAATTATTCGCCCAGATAGCTCAGTTGGTAGAGCAGTGGACTGAAAATCCTCGTGTGGCTGGTTCGATTCCGGCTCTGGGCACCATATGGAGGGGTTCCCGAGTGGCCAAAGGGGGCAGACTGTAAATCTGTTGTCGCTGACTTCGATGGTTCGAATCCATCTCCCTCCACTAAAAAGATCAGTTCACCGGACTGATCTTTTTATTATATTAAATAATTACCTCACAATATTATATTTTAAGCCATTGCCAAATATTACCATATACTACTAAATGCTGTTTACAATTTCCTTGAACATATCTCCACGCTCTGCAAAATTCTTAAACATATCAAAGCTTGCACTTGCAGGTGATAATATTATTATATCTCCACTTTGAGCAAATTTACGAGCTGCATCAACAGCATCCTTAAGGCTTTCACTGTATACAACAGGTATGTCACTGCCCTTACCCGTTCTTTTTATCTCATCCTTCAGTGCCTTGTCAATTTTTTTGCCTGTCTGCCCTATAAGCACAAGACTTTTAACCTTATCTGCAATTACTTCTCCCATAACGTCATAAGGAATTTTTTTGTCGTAGCCTCCCGCAATAAGTATAACCTTTTGCTTGAACGAATTAAGTCCTGCAATGGTTCTTGTAGGACTTGACGCAATAGAATCGTTGTAAAACTTTACTCCGTCAATCTCTCTTACAAGCTCTATCCTGTGCTCCACCCCACAAAATGATGTTGCAACCTTTTTTATCGCTGAAGGCTCAACATCGTCGATAACAGCAGCTATAGCGGCCAGATAGTTTTCAACATTGTGCATTCCGGGTATGACAATTTCTTCAGCTGCAACAATAGCAGTATCCAATCCATTCTTTCTGTAAACAAGATTGCCGTCCTTCAAAAAAGCACCGTTATCCAGCTCATTAATCCTGCTGAAATAAACCACTTCTCCTTTTGCTTCGCCTTTAAGTTCCCTTGTAATTTCATTGTCGAAGTTTATAATAAGCTTATCCTTTTCGCCCTGGTAATTAAATATATTTTTCTTTGCATCCACATACTCTTCCATGGATTTATGCACATCCAGATGGTTAGGCGATATATTTGTTATAACAGATATATTGGGACTTCTTTTCATTGTATGAAGCTGAAAGCTGCTAAGCTCCAACACAACCTTGTGACTTTCCTCAATCTCTTCAATGCGATCAAGCAACGGATTGCCTATATTGCCCCCTAACCAACACCTATACCCCTGTTCAACAAGGAATTTATATATCAGGGTTGTTGTAGTTGTTTTTCCGTCACTTCCCGTAACCCCATAAATTACCGCTGGACACAGCTCCAGAAACACCTCCATCTCTGAGGTAATTTCGGCTCCATCTTCCTTAGCCTTTAAAAGCTCCGGCAAATCATATCTCATTCCCGGAGTCCTGAAAACAACATCAAATCCCTTAAGGTTTGCCAAATAATTTTCTCCCAGGCTAAATTTAACTCCGTAAGCCCCAAGCTCGTCTACAATACTTCCCAACTTATTTTTGTCTGCTTTATCAAATGCCGTTATATCAACCCCCATTGATGAAAGATACCTGATAAGAGGTACATTGCTCACACCAATTCCCAATACTGCCACTTTTTTATTTTTTATGTAGTCCTTATATTCCTGCAATTTTTTGTTCAAAATTAATTCCTCCCGATACCTTTATTAAGAGCATCAAAATTAAATACATTATTAATCCAACATTTTGCAGAAGATAAATGTAAAAAATCAATAGTATTTAATCTATATATTTTATTCCAACATATACAATCATATACAATTGTATCAATAAGTTATGAAAAATATAATTATATTTCCCGTCTTCTTTTCATATATCTATATTGCATAAGAGTTTTTTCCCATTTTCTTTCCCATTTCTGCGAACCAAGCATCCTTGCAAACTCAACACATTGAACAAGAAAATCTTCCTCTTTTTTAATGTTACTGACTGAAAGCCTTTCTTTAATCGAAATAAACGTACCGTATTTATCATATATTATGATGTTTTCTTTGCAAATCATGTATAAAAGCGTTCCTGTGACCTTATCGGAGTATAAAACATCCTCAAATATTTCAGGAGTATAAATAATAACTTTCACCAGCAAAAGCTTTTCCTTCAACAACTGTATTTTTAGACTGTCCTGAAGTTTTATAAAGTCAGAAAGAGATGTGTTATTGTTGACAAGAATAACAAATTCATAATCGTTCTGCGAATTTCTATCCCCCCGAGCCTTTGAACCGTATAAAACAATACTCATAATCTCAATGCCAAGGCTATTTGCACAAGCCTCCAATATGGCATCAACCCTATTAATAACTCTGTCATTTTCTAACCAATCTACTCTCATTTGTTCCCCCAAAAAAAATATAAATTTCCACTTGCATTTTTTATATATATTTAGTACAATAGGTGTGCATTAATTTTGCGAGAGTGGCGGAATTGGCAGACGCGCTAGATTCAGGTTCTAGTGGCCGCAAGGTTGTGTGGGTTCAAGTCCCGTCTCTCGCACCAATTAATCAAATGGTTTCAAAGGATTTCATACCTTTGGAACTATTTTTATTACCTATTTGCTTGCCACAAATTTTTATCCATATATTATTATATTACTCTAATTCCTATATCTCAATTTTTTATATCTTTCACAAAAAATATTTCCCAAAACATACATAATAATACACTGCCGCAAATAGCATTAAATCCAATCAACATATAACTCTATTCTATATTTTGGACTGATATATTATTGCATAAATAATTTTTGTCGTCAACAATTTATATTAAATACTATTAATCTTTTACATTTATTTACCATAAATTTAAAGCAAAGCGTTCGTTATTTTGCTCTGCTAAATGTAATATTAAGATTAATAATGTATTTAATTGTAGAATTATTTATTTTTTTATTTGTTAGGATTTTCTTTAACATAGAAAAATGTTTTCAATGACTTAAGATTGAATTTACTCGACATGATTATCTGCTCGGTGCTTCCTACAAAGAGCACACCATGTGGCTTTAAGGATGAATTGAACTTGTAATAAATATCATTTTTAGCTTCTTCTGTAAAATATATTAAAACATTTCTGCACACTATCAAATCAATATCTTTTGGATAGGGATCCCTAAGCAAATTATGATGCTTAAACTCAACACATTTTTTTACATTGTCCTTTATCTGGTAAGTATCTCCGTTATTAATAAAATGTTCTTTCAAATAATTTTGAGGAAGACCGGCAAGGCTTTTAGCCGAATAAACACCGGCTTGAGCCTTATTAAGTATTTCCTTGTCTATATCAGTGGCTATGATTTTTATTTCATTCAACGGCAAAAAGTTATTGAGTATCATAACCAAAGTATATGGTTCATCTCCAGTTGAACATGCTGCACTCCAAATCCTAGGCCTTTTATTTGCATTTAAAATCAATGGCAGTATATCATTTTTCAGAACTTCCCATTGCTCAGGATTTCTATAAAATTCCGATACATTAATGGTCAAATAGTTAATAAACTCATTATACATGTTATTATTAGTCTTTATAACATCAAGATAGCTTTCATACGGTTCCATTCCATATTTCCTTATCAAAGCCTCTATTCGCCTCTTCATCTGCTTCTCTTTATAGCATGACAGATCAATACCAGACAGTTTATATATCTCACCTTTAAACCACTCATAATCTTTCATTTTTATCTTCCCTTTCTCTTTGGATATAAATTTTTCAGCACTTTCCACAGAGTCAGATACATGGATAAAGGTTCATAAACCTATGATATCCTCATTTTTTATTTATATCGGTCAAAAATCGCAAAGTATTAAGGCTAAACAAAACTGCCTGTGACAAACAAAAATATCCATACGGCTTTTTGCCATATGGATATTTTATTTAATTTATAATTATTCTACATCTATATTTCCAATTACATCTCCGATAGTACTGCTCATTTCTTCCTTATGTTCGGTAGGTATCTCTTCTTCAGCATTTGCAGCATCTGTAGCTTCTGAAGAAGCAGCCTGCTCTTTAACCTCTTCCTTCTTGTTTGGTGCAGGTATAGGGTTAACTTCTTTTATACTTAAGCTAATCTTCTTGCTTTCCGCATTGAACTCGGTAATTTTAGCCTCAACTTCCTGACCTACTGAAAGCACATCAGATGTCTTACCTATTCTGTCGTTTGATATTTGGGAAATGTGAACCAATCCGTCCACCCCTTCATCAAGCTCAACAAAAGCACCAAACGGAACAAGACGTACTACTTTACCCTTTACGATATCATCCACTTTATATTTGTTTGCAGCTTTAACCCATGGATTATCTTCATGCTTTTTGTAGCCTAATGAAACCTTTTTCTTTTCTTTATCAAACTCTTTAATAACTACTTCTATTTTGTCACCTACCTTTAAAATTTGAGAAGGATGCTTTATTTTGGTCCATGAAAGCTCGGAAACATGTACTAAGCCATCAACTCCTCCTATGTCAACAAATGCACCAAAGTCCATAAGGCTTTTTACTGTTCCTGTATATTTTTTACCTATTTCAATGCTGTTCCAGAACTCAGCTTCTACTTTTTCTTTTTCTTCCTCAAGAAGAACTCTAGCTGAACCTACAAATTTTCTCTTCTGCTTATTGTAATCGATAATGCGGATGTTTAAGACCTGTTTTAAGAACCCATTGAGTTCCTTGACGTATTTGTCGCTTATTTGAGATGCTGGTATAAATATTTTTATACCGCTAACAGATGCTATAACGCCGCCATTAACTATTTCAGTAACTTTAACTCTAACCGGTGTTTTATTTTCAAAGGCTTCAACAAGGGAATCCCAGCCTTTCATTGATTCAACCTTCTTTTTGGATAATTCCACAACACCTTCTTTATCATTAACCCTTACTATAAAAACCTCAACTTCGTCTCCAACTTTTATTGACTGGGCAGGGTTAAAATCTACGTCGTCTGTAAACTCCTCAATTTTAATAATTCCATCAGACTTATACCCTAAGTCAACAAATACTTCGGAATTGTTAAAACCAATAATTGTCCCTTTAACAATATCTCCAGTATTGAGAGTCACTAAAGAGCTTTCAAAAGCCTCTTTAAAACTCATTTCGTTTGCTTTATTTAATTCTTCCATTTTGCTAATAACCTCCTCGATTACCCAGTCAGGAGTTGAAGCACCTGCGGTAATACCTATTTTTTTAATTTTTTTTATATCCATCGGTGGAAGATCACCGGATGTTTCAATTTGATAAGTATTAATACAATGTTTCTTACATATCTCATAGAGCTTTTGTGTATTTGAACTGCTCTTACCGCCGATTACCAACATAGTATCGACATTTTTTGCGACAAATTCCGCTTCATTTTGACGGTTGCTTGTCGCACTACATATTGTATCAAATTTTAATATATTTTTAAATTTTTTATTTAAAAAATTATTTATGTTTTCCCATTTTTCTTTTGTAATGGTAGTCTGTGCTACGACACAAATATTCTCTTTGTCTGTTTGTATATTTTCTACATCTTCTTCACTATAGACTATGAACGCTGTATTATTGCACCAGCCATTAATCCCCTTGACTTCCTGGTGATCTTTATCTCCAACGATTACTATTTGATAATCTTCTTTGTATTTTTCATTAACAAGTTTGTGTATTTTTTTTACATATGGACATGTTGCATCAGAATATTTAAGGCCGCTGCTGATAATTTTATCATATACTTCAGGAGTAACGCCATGGGTTCTTATTACCACCTGACCGTCACTTCCTACCTCAGATATGTCCTTTACAACCTGAACACCCATTGTTCTAAGTTTTTCTACAACTTGGTCGTTGTGTATAATAGGTCCTATGGTATATAGCTTTTCATCGGTATTTTCCAGTAAATCAAACAATAACTCTATTGATTTACTTACCCCAAAACAAAACCCTGCATTTTTTGCAACAACTATCTCCAAACTAACATCTCCCGGCTTGTACAAGAATTATGTAAATAATTAGTTTTTTTCCTTAATAATACCAATTATCTTTTGTGCAACCTCATCGATTGTCAAACTCGTCGTATCTATCTCTATTGCATCTTGAGCCTTTGACAATGGTGCAAACTCTCTTGAGCTGTCATTTTTATCACGATACTCTATATCTTTTTTTACACTTTCAAGGCTAATATCTTTATAACCCTTTGCTACCTGTTCATTATATCGTCTTAGAGCACGTTCTTCAACTGATGCTGTTAAAAAAAACTTAAATTTGGCATCAGGCAAAACATATGTCCCGATATCCCTTCCATCCATAACAACACTGGTTTTTAATGCAATTTGTCTCTGCAATTCCACCATTTTTATACGAACTTCAGGGACAACAGCTACATTAGACGCACCTATTGATATTTCAGGCGTTCTGATTTTAGATGTAACATCTTCACCATCCAAATAAATAAACTGCTCACCATCAACATATTTAACAGATATGTCAATATTAGCAACCATTTTGGATAAAGAATCCCTGTCATCAGTACTTATCCGGTCACGTATTGCTTTTAAAGCAACAGTCCTGTACATAGCACCGGTATCTAAATAAACTATTCCCATTTCCTTTGATATCATTTTTGCAATTGTGCTCTTGCCCGCACCGGCAGGTCCATCAATTGCAATACTAATATTTTCTTTCATCAATATCCCCCATATACTACTGTGATAGATCAGGTCTTAAAACCTTTGCATCCTTTAGGTACACATGCTTTATTTCTTTTTGGGAAAGCTCAGTATTGACATGAATCAAAACTCTAATGCATTTTAACAGCCCACCGGGCACATCCATTTCATTTGTGCAAAACAATGCTACATCTGTCCATCCAAGTTTCCTTGCTGCCACAGCAGGAAAAGCAGCATTCAAGTCTTTAGTCACACTGAAAATTATGCTTATAATATCATCTTCACATATATTATTTTTTTTAATTATCTCAGTTAAAAGCTTCCCAGTCTCTTCAATAATTTCATTTGAATCATTGTTTTCAACTGTTGTAGCTCCTCTGATTGCTCTTACCAACATACATATTCTCCCGTCCTACTTTAAAATATTAAGTCATGGGCAGGCATAAAATACCTAAACCACCCTATGTCCAACACTTATAGCTACTTCATTCAAGTGTAAAAGGCCAATACCGAGAAATATTGCTACGCTGACATGATCATTATATCTGGCAATGCCTATCTTACCACCAACATTAAGTCCCATGGCTTTCGATGCTATCTGAGACAAAGCTTCCTTAGCAGCACCGGCAACTGCCCCCTCTTCAGCATGAGAATCGGTGATTACTCCTTCTCTTTTGGAAGATACCACTGCCCTTTCAATAATCTTCATTATTGAATTAATGAACTCGCCTCCGTAATCAACTGCAGCAGTATGAATCCCACATTTTAAGTATTCAGACTGCAATGCTTTTTCCTCGTTTCTGTCACTTGTCATGGACATCCTTATTGCTGCTGCTGCAATTTCCTTGCTACCGTAACTCTTTGAATATTCAGCATCCTTTGTCATGTTATCCTCTTTTTCCATATATAAAATTATAATTTTAATTATATTAAATACAATTAATCTTTTACATTTATCTATCGCAAAATTCCGTTAAAGCAATCGTTATTTTGCTCTATTAAATGTAAGATTAATAACGTATTTAATTTAGAGTATTTCACAAATAATTTACTATACAAAACTTATTATACAAAATTAATTATACAAAATTTTTGACTATTATATTATATAGTATGACCGATATTAAGACAACACCTATTATTCAATTTGGCACTTAATTTGATTATTCCTTTTATATCTAAATCAATATTATTAATTCGTCAATGACTCAATATAAAGACCATTAGCATAACCCGAAGCCAATTACATGTTTATTTTATAACAGCATGGCAACTATTTGGGTTCAGGTTATGCTAAAAGTCAATTATTACTATTTCTTCAAACTCAAGCACTTTTCAATTATGACAAACGCTTCAGCCCTTGTTATAACTTTATTGGGTTTAAATTCATTATCGGTGTAGCCCTGTACAATTTTCATCTCATAAGCTTTGCTTATATAACCTGCAGCCCATGAAGGAATTGTATTTGTATCCTTAAATTTCAAAACATTCTTATCGGTCATTTCATAACCCAAAGCCCTCATGATCATGACAGTCATCTCAGCACGTGTTACCAAACCTGACGGTCTAAATTCATTTCCATCATAGCCTTTTACTATTCCCTTCTCTGCTGCCGTGATTACATAGCCCATAGCCCATGATGGAATTTTATTGTTATCGGCAAAACTTGAAGCTTTCTTCCCGCTTGGCTCATAGCCTGCAGCACTAACCAGTATCTTCACTATTTCTGCCCTTGTTATTGAATTATTGGGCTTTATTGTTCCATCATTATAACCATTTATAAAGCCTCTTTTAATAAGTTTTTCAATATATTCTTGTGCCCAGTGACCCGCTATATCTTTGAACACTGATGACGGTATCTTAGGCGTAGGCTCACTAGATACTACAGGAGTTGGCGTCACAGTTGGTGTAGGGCTTAGCTTATGTGTCGCTGTTGGTATCGGTGTTGGTGTTACCAAAATTGTTGGTACAAGTGTTGGTGTTACAGTAGGCGTTGGTGTTAAATCAGGTATCGGTATTATCACTCCACCTCCATCACTTCCACCTCCAACACCTGACGGTACAGACACAGTAGCTGTCGGTGTCGTTGTTGGCGTAGGTGTCGGTTTGCTTGTCGATGTTGCTGTCGGTGTTGGCTCATGCGTATTCGTTGGTGTCGGTGTAACTGTTGGTGTTGAAGTTGGTGTCGGTGTAGGTGTTTCAGCTATAACTTTTACTCTCTGAGTAGTCGTACTTGTATTGCCGTTAGCATCAGTTGCAAACCATGTTACTATTGTTATACCGGCTAAAAACGCTGCCGGTGCATCATTTGTAATTGTCACTTCAAAAATGTCCGTTGCAGTTGCCTGTCCAATATCAACCACAGTCGTTTCACCCGTCGCTCTAACTTCAACATCCGCCGGTACCGTAAGAACCGGTTTTGTTGTATCCACAACAGTTATTTTTTGTATAGCACTGCTTGTATTTCCGCTCAAATCTTTTGCCGTCCATGTAACATTAGTTGTACCGATTGGATAGCTTTCCGGAGCGTCATTTGTAATTGTCACTTCAAACAAGTCTGTAGCCGTTGCCTTACCTATATCAATAACAGATCTAATACCCGTTGCCTCTAAAGTTTTGTCAGGAGGCACTACAAGTACAGGTTTAACCGTATCTACAGTAAATGTCCAGCTAACAGTACCAATATTTCCTTTCTCATCTTGAGCACTTACCGTAACATTGTGTAAGCCATCGCTTACAGGACTTATGAGTGCTTTCCATTCACCTGCTCCCATATTTATGACTTTGTCCTGTGCAATGCTTACTTCATCAATAAATACTTCTACAGAATCAGCATCTATGTTTGATTGAGCATCCGACACTGTAAATACAATCTCGCTTGGCTGTTTGTTCAAGTATTCACCATTCTTTGGAGAAACAGGTGTTATAACCGGTCCTTTATTGTCTGTACCCGAATCAATACCCGAAATAACCGTAGTATAGCTTGAAGCACTTTTTGTTCCCAATGCATTTCTTGATAATATTTCTATATTATGTGTCCCGTTATCCAGTTCAAATTTTAGACTAAACTTCTTATCGCTTCCCACAAGAACTTTATCTGCCAATTCTCCATCAACATATACTTCAGTAAAATAACCCTCCTGGTTTGTTCCGTCTATATAAGCGTAATACTTTCCGTTATACAATCTCTTTTCTATGCTTGAAATCTGCGGTTCTGACGGCACTGAAGACTCAATTATAACAGTTAACGGTATATCAATACAGTATTCCGAGTATTCTTCGGAATATGGCATTCCATCTCCGGCAATGTATTTCCATCCGTAAACACTGTCTGTAACAGTCATATACCTTCCGAAATCCGGATTGAGATTAACACCTTTTATTGAAACCTTGACAGTACCGTTATATATTCCGTCAGGCAAATCCTTATTAAACTCTACTCTGCCCTTAACAACAGCAACCATTCCTGCCGGAATACCTGATTGTATGCTGTTATTAAGATCGGTTCCATCCATTGCAGTAAAGCTCTTTTTGACTATTGGCACAACTTTTCCGTTAATGTCTTTGAACTCACCTACTTGAATTTCAACTTTATCAATTTTGTTTTGATAAGAGCTTTCAAGTATGTTGACGATAAACTCAGCCTTTTGGGTATTACTAATAATAACCCGGGGCATGTCCACATCAGGTATTGCTCCAACATCAGTAATTTCTGTAACTTCAAGGGAATACTCCTCTTCGTTTTCCCCTTCAGGCATCCTTACAACAATCCTATAAGGCCCGTTAATCGGATTGGTTATAACTATTGCATCATTGCTGTTTCTCATTGAAATAACTTGAGAGTTATGAATACTGTTCTCAAATTCATTCTCTGAAGTATATCCAATATGATTTCCATACTTGTCGTAAAGATGCAACTGTATTTTTGATGAATCCTTTGAAGCCATCATAATTTTAATTTGTTTTCCATCACTTCCCGGTGTATAAAGGGCTTCCGCCTCTTCACCTCCTAAAAGGGTTCCTCCAAGAGGCTGAGCAACCTTAATGTTGCTTCTTAAAGCATCTAACTGTTCTTCGGTACCCGCGTAAAAATGTGATATATACGGACCCTTAGGATCACCTAGGGACATAGTTCCCGGTTCTGACAAACTAACGGTGATAAAGCTTCTATAACCTGTTATATCCACTAAGCTTGAACGCTGTACTTCAAATGGTATTTTTACAACAACAATTTCCAATGGCTTTATGGATACCGGGTCTGATGTATAGCTGCCATATTTTAGATTACCGCCGAATATATCCATATTAACAAGTGCAGAAACCTCTCCTGTATGAACGTTCTTAAGGACGATAACAGCTTCTCCGGTACCTGACTTATCACCATCATTAATTGTTATATCCTGTATTGAGATGCTTACAGGCTCTACGGGTATTGGTGGGTCAATCTTCCTCCATATTTCAAGATTCCTGATCAGGTTGTTTACCGATTCGGAAATTCCTATTTCCCTGTTAAATACCAGTCCCGTATTTATGACCATATTGGCAATATCTTCTGAAATCACACTGCTATTACTATTCTCTTCATTGTAGATGCTCACTTCTGCTTTATTTATCGCACCCATTACCTTTCCATACTGTATCGATACAGGCATTGTTAAAAGGGCACCTATGGGGTTTAGTCCCATAACATAATTATATGGCTGCAATAACGCATTAATTGAGTACATGCTTGCCTTTGAAATATTCAAATCCCATCTGTCAATTATGGTACCATAACCCTCAATGGTATCATTTAAAAGCTTCAAATATTGTTGCTTCATTATGGTAAGGTCTTTATTTTCAGGATGTACTTCGTCTTCTATGCTATTAAATACGGTAATATTTTTATATTGTCCAAAGCCCTTTCTCCTTTCTCCTTCTTTTCCTACAATTGATTCTATCTGTTCATTCAAATCATTGAAATACTTAAGAAGAACCTTTGTTGGATAATATGAAGGTGCATCCTCACTGTTAGAAATATAATTTTCAATTATATTTATTGCTTCATCCATCAACGCATCAGACATATCCTTAATAGAACCCACATTTTTTGTTATATATTCTTTAGTCAGCTTTATATCCGGACTTACATCACTATAATCCTGTAAATCTTCAAAGCCTTCTTCATAATTATGATCTTCCTCCAGATATTTAACATATGCATTATACATGTTATTAGTGGTTAATATCTTATACTCTTCCAGTTCAATAATGGATTTTAATATATGTATGCGTCTTTCTGCGGCACCATCCGGCATACCAATAATGATTTCATCCAATATCTTCTGTACATCAAATTCAGAATTATCACCGGACTGTTTCTTAGCAGCAGCTATCCCTTCAAGCGATTCTTTAAGCTTTTCCTTTATGGAATCGATATTATTGATATTTACATTCTTCAAGCTGCCTAGTGCATTACTTATCCAATTTTTATAATTATCCATATTTTTAACAAAAACGCTGTTTTCCTGACTATTATTGATGTACTGAGCAATATCCTTTATATTGATGGTACCTGAGCCAATAAGCTTTCTCACATCTTCCTTCCTAACCATTGTATCTCCTACTTTAACCCAGTAACGAGTAATAACTTTAATACCATTGTTAGGAGCAGCTGAACTTGAATCATTAGTGCTCATTTCAAACTGTTCTTGAGGCCTGTAAGTCATTTTTAAAATAATTGATGAATTGTTTGTTTTGTCCGCTTTATATTTCAAGTTAGGATCATTATAAAAGTTTTTAACAGGACCTAAAAACTCAATTGCGACCTGATTCAAGTCATCAAGGTATATGATTTCACCTACCATGTCCTTTCCGGCAAATTCATACTGATTAGGATAAGTTTTCTTAATATTATCCTCAAAAGTATTGTATGTCGGGGTCGTTACGGTATGGTCAACTTCAGGTAAAAATACCTTTCCTGTAATTTTTATTGGCTTTCCGGGGCTTTGCAGGAACAATCTTTTGTTTAAATAGTTATAATGGTCTGAATCCGGATGCGTTATTACAAGGTATTTCAATGAATCAATCGCATCTATTCTGCTAAAATCCGCTTTTTTCAATGGATATATTCCCTTTCCGGATCCTGCATCAATAAGCATTTTATTTCCGCCTGCTTCTACCAGGATGCAGTCACCTTGATCAACATCAAGTACAGTTACCTTAGCAACCAGTTTACCTGTTGATTCATCATAAATCTCAGTTTCAATTGTACCATTTTCATCAGTCATATATACTTCCGATCCAATGCTTATAAGCTTTGCAACGGTGCTATCTGCCGGATGATCGTACTCATTGATTTCACCCACAGATATTACAGAATCATCAGGTGTAACATGTCGCAAAAATTCAGCATCTGTGGAAGAGTCACTTCCGTGATGAGCCACTTTCAGATAGTCACTGTCAAGCTTGCCCAGACCATTTAATGCCTTCAGACTATCAATAAGAGCCTTCTCGGAATGAATATGTGCATCTCCTTCAAATAGTATTGAGTACTCACCGTATTTCTTTTCTTTTTCTTCTTCCTCAGGTTCTTCATCCAAATCAGGATCTATTGCCGAATCGTATTCAGCAATCGCTTGATTTGCTTCATTAATAAACTGATCCAGGTTGCGTTCTATAAGCTCAATTTCATCAACGGCTTTGTTTAGGTCTACAATGCTCTGACATAATGAGAGAGTGCTGTTTATAATACCAAGGGTTTTGTCTATCTTACTTGATAATTCATTGTAAAAAGCTTCATCCTGAATGTCCATAGCCCTTTGTATTTCATCAAGTTTCGGTTTTAATTCTGCTTTTGTTTTCTCAAGAGCAGCTTGTGCCTCTGATGTACCGCTTACAGGCGATTTCAAATAGTCACCAAAAGCATATATCACATTCCCCTCTTTGCGAGGTTTGTTTACCACATTATCACTCTCAGCTACACTCAAGCCTTTTTTTATCTTCCAATTATCAATATATTTCTTCGAAATATATACAACATTTCCACCCCTGTATATTTCAGGATCTCCTTGTGCCGCCTTTACATCTTCAACTATCTGGGGTCCTAAATCCCTTGCAACACTTTCTGTAGTATAATACTTTGCACATTGTTCAACAATGTCATTGGTTATCTCATTACTCTTTCTAATTGATTCTGATGTATCATCTATACTCCTAATGGTGTCACCAATCTGCGAAACGCTATTGCCACCTAGCGAAGGATCCATTTTCTCTAAAGCCTTAGAGTTTTCTTCTGTAAGGTAAATTTTGTCATTTATTTTGTATATTTCCCCATCTTCTTTTACATTTGAATAATTCTTCTCCTGCTTCCATTTCTTGATAAAATCATCCGATAGATAAATCACATTACCATCTTGGAAAACACCGCTTTCACGTTTTTTCGCTTCAACATAATCCTCCAGTTCCTTTAGTACAAAGCCTGCCTTATCATCACTTGTTATATATACATTCGAATATTTATTTACGATTTTATTAACCTTCTTTAACAGCGTCAGATTAAGCTTGCTTTTAGCTTCTGTAAGCAGCTTAAGAATACTGTCATAAGTGTTCTTCAATGTAATGATTTTATTTACTCCGTCAGATATCTTGTATATCGTATCCAAAGCTTTATTAACCTTTGAAACTATCTTAGTGTTTCCAATGGCTATAGCTGTCTTGGCACTTTTTGCACTTGCACTGCTTGTACTGTATTTGCCATTTACATAACTCTTCGCTATATCTTTAGCATTCAAGAAGAAATTAATACTGCTTTGAATCAATCCAAATCCATAATTCAAAATATCCAGCAATGCAGTTGCTTTTCTGGCGTCATCCAATGAATTGATGTATTCAATTGATTCATTCATAGCCCTCGACAAATCCTCAGTACTCTTGTCAAGAAGTCCTCCCTCTCCACTTATATTGTTTTTCAATCTTATAAGCTCATCTCTTAAATGATTGAAGTCAAAACTTTCAACATGATTAAAAGTTAGTGGCGTCAACAGTACCTTTCCTGAAGAATTTTCATTAAGCAGCTTAAAGCTTATGCTTTGAGCTAAATCAACATCTCCTGATATGAGAAGGTGATAGTAACCTGTGACTGTCTGGTTTGGAGCTATATTTCCAAACTTAAGACATGAAATATTCTGTTCCCATTGTCCGCCTTCAACCTTTCCTTCGATAAGGACTACATGTTCAGAACTGCTTATTACAGGAGGCAGAAGCTTTAATCCTCTTGCCGTTCCCAATCCTGCATTGGTAGCTTTAACAATTACCTCATATAAATTGTCAGAAGTCTTCTTAAATTCATAGCTTAAGTATATCTTTGCCGGAGGCTCAATCTCTACAGTCTTTGACTTGGTATAGCCGCTGTATGTTTCACCTTCCTTGTCAAATTTATACTTTACATAAATATATGCTTTGTTATTATAAAAACTATCGTCCTCGTCTTCAGTCATTGGTTTCCTTAAAATATTGAATGTTACATTCAATTTATTTTCAGGAGCAATAGTATCAATATCTATAGCGTCTCCGTCATATATTTGGGAACTGCTTTTTCCTTCTTTATCCTTTATTGATTTAGTCAAGCTTATATTAAATCTGTCATTTAAAATCTTAGCTCCTGCTGGCATCCTGCCTTCGCTGTCAAGTTCCATGTCCGTTATTATAAGTTCAATCTTTGCACCATTTATATACTGGTATTCGGACGGATTATAAAGTGAGAAGTCTGCATTAAACGATTCATCTGCTAAAACAGTATCCTGTGAAAAATCAAAGCTTCCAAGGACCGTACCCATATTTTCAGGGTTTTCAACGGACTTTTTGCCAATCTTTTTCAAGAAATTCTCACTGAATTTCTTTGTCCTTATATATTCACTATTTTTAAAGCTTAGCGGATTGAATGCAGCTTTTACTTCTATGCTTTCTTCATCCCTCGGATCCATTTCATTTCCGAATGCATAATACGGTACAAAGTGAAGTCTTACGGGTATGTTTAGCTTAACATCTTCCTCCATACCAAAGATATTCAAAACTTTTCCTGTAAGCTCCAATTCAAAGTCCAAATTAACCCTTTGATAGAACTTATTTATCTTTGTTGAAGGTAGAACATAAGTACCGTCTGCAAGAGGTCTTAAAGTTATTGTATATGTTCCTGTGTCGGCATTATAAACCGCACTTGTTACAGCTCTTCCATCCTCTGCCCATAAACTGTATTCACCTATCCAACCGTTAATCCTATCTTTTGTTATACCTTCCGGCATTGTAACAGTGTATTTTCCTGGTGTTTCTGTTTCTTCAATTTTAACAACATCATAAAACTTATCATCATTTACATATATAGTTAAATCCTTTATCTCTTGAGGTGAAAAATCACCTAAATCGACGGGCGTACTGTCAGACCCTCCTTTTATTAACGAGACCGCATCCTTTGGCAGATATGAGTTTTCTGTTTTGAGTTTGGCCTCAACACCGTATATGCTGCCGATAACAGATGAATTTTTAATTCCAATGATCTCTTTCATATTTAACAACAAGTCTGAGTCATACATTTCATAACCCGGAAAATGCGACATCAACTCAGGCTTAGCACCCTCAGGCTTCATAACCTGTTTATATACCGGCTCTGTGTTAACTCCATCTTCATAGTCGGAGTTCATTGTGTCAACAATGGATTCTGTGGTCAATTCAAGAGTAAATGGAATTTTTTCCAGATAAACCTTCTGGGGCTCAAGCTCTATCATAGCCTGAACATCGAAATTGCATTCAAGCTCCTTATGGTATGGTGCTGTTATTTTTGTAATATAGCTTCCTGCCGGTATGTTCTCAAATCTGAACATAGCATCGCCCTGGGAGGTTCCTCTATATACATTGGAATTCCTATTTCCTTCAGTCGATATGGGTCCATACAATTCTAAAGTTGCATTTTCAACCGGTGCAGAATCTTCATCAAGAACCTGTATTACAAATGTTCCCACACTTGAAGGACCTACATTAACTACTACAGGTATCTTTGACTCACCTGCATTTGATATTACTGTAATATAATCCTCATAAATTCCGGCCTGTACAAATTCCGTCGGCGAAATATGTACTAGAATGCTGGCATGGGAATTGGCATCTCTAATACTGAGACCCTTGCTTACAGGCTCAACCAACTGGGTGCCGGATGTTGTTATTGTTACCCATGGCAGAGTTGCAGGCGGTATTACCTTTATATCCGTTATAGGAGCATTTCCTGTATTCATGATATGAATAACCTGTGTATCGGAACTTCCCTGTCTCAATGAAGAAGCTATCTTTTGCTTCTTAAAGGCTCCTACAATGTAATCGGCAGTTGTAAACGCCTTTTCATTAATTTCAACTCCTCCGCCAATATCGATTCTGGTCTTTGGCTTAGGTTCCTCAACGATAATTTCAAGCATTGCTTTATAAGTGTAGCCTTCTTTACATGTTATATTCAGTTCAAGTGTTTTTTCACCCGGCATAGCTTGTGCTTCAGCCGATATTTTAAGTCTTATTTCAGATGATTCTTCAACATCAATGCTTTCAGGCATTTCGTCAATGAATTCTGCTGTTAAACCGTCACTGCCCTCACTAAATAACTTATCAAACGATATTCCGGCAATTGGCAGAGTTCCTACATTTATTACAGTAACAGGAATAGTCTTTGAGTATCCTGCAGTTATTTTTATTGAACCGGTGAATGCCAACACAGGACCTTCAATATAGAACACATTGGAACTGCTCATCTTTTGAGCACCATCATAATCAGCCGATGCCTTTAATGAATATGCACCTCCATATCCCTTTCTAACATTGAAACTATATTTGAATTCACCATTTTCATCCGTCCTTACGTTGAATTTCCATTCCTCTTCTCCAACAATTATAATATTTACATTTACATCCGCTAAAGGTGTTTTTCCATCTATACCTGTAACCCTTCCCGATATCTCAACAGGTTCATTTGCTGCAAATGTTTGTTTTGCAGTATCAACAGTAACGATATAGTCATTAACCAGCTTTAATACCTTGCAAACCTTCTTTTCATGAGAATCGACTTTCACTTCATATTCAACGGTATATTGACCCGGCTCTAAAATGCCTATATTTTCAATATCAACAACAGATGTATATTTTCCTTGCAATTCATCAAATACCATATCCTGGCTATAAACTGCTTCTCCTACCGATTTGCCGTCAGCATCGGGCAGCCCTTTGTAGATATATATGCGGGCTTTTACACCTTTATTTGGCGTAAGCGGAGCTCCCGGGTCATCTGTTGAATTAACATTTAATTTAAATTCAGGCTTTTCTTTCAATGTATAAGCACTGTTTAAAGCATCAGGCTCAACAATCACATCACCTTTTACTTTATAATAAGCATTCTTTGTTGCGGTGCTGCGGTTTGAAAGAACAAGCTTTGTATATACATCCGCATAAGCTGTTAGCTCGTACTCAGGTGCTGTAGGCAGAATATCTGCAGTCCATGTAACAGTACCGCTTGTGCTCTGTCCCGGTGCAAGGCTTTCTTTTGTTTCAAATTTGCCAACCAGCTTTTTATTTACATAAAGAGCTGTTGTAAAAGGAGTCTTTATATATGCTGTTCCTGTATTCCTTAGACTTATTTTCGTCGTTACCTCATCACCAAACATTGCTGTGCCCATCGAAGGCTCAGTAGTGATGCTCTCAATAACCAAATCGGGCAAATTGATATTCATCGGGGTTGTAACAGTATACTTTAGCCTATTGTTTTCATCGGATACTTCATGAATATCATTATTATAGTCCACATAAGCTTCTATGGTCGTTGTTCCGTTTATCGGCCTGTCCCATGTATACGATACGAAAGTACTTCCGCCCTTAGGTATGATTCCAACATCCTTTGCTCCCAGGTACCTTCCGTCCGCAAAGAACGCAACCTTGCATTGTTTGCTTGATGTGCTGTATCCACCATTTGTCAACAATGCGTTGATTATGACACTTTGCCCTGCATCAATCTTTCCGTTGTCAGGTGAAATACTAATACTTTCAACCTTAAGGTCAGGGTATCTAAGCTTAACACCTGATACTTTAATTTCCTTAATATTATCGCTTTTATCCGTCTCAATAACATGTGCTAAAGGTCCATCTGCAACAACTTTTAAGGTATGTGCGCCTTCATCTTTTAAATTCCATGTGAAAGTTACTTTAGATTCATTGGCTCCATTTTTATAATCTAAATCCTGTATTGTTTTGGTTTCTACAAGATAATCATCAACATAGAATGCCACATTGAAGCTTCCCGTACTAACATTTCCTTCATTTGATATATTGGCAGTAAATTCGATTTTCTGGTTCCAATCCAATGTATTATCAAATGATACACTAGAAGTAAATCCATCCACTTTAATGTTGGGGAAGAACGCCTGGCTTACATTTATAGGCCTGCTCTTCTGGTTATTGTCAAAATCTGCTTCATCAACAGGATGTCCTATATCATTTGCAATGAGGGTAACAATGTGATTGCCTATTGTATTAGTCCATTCAAATGTTACTTCCTTTGTTTCTCCAGGTGCTATATTATCTGTAATTCTCTTATAATTTACATATTTGTTATCTACATAGAAACCGACTATAAACGGTTTTTTCGTGTCAGAGTATCCGGCATTCTCAATAGTGCCGGTTATCTTCACCGTCTCACCTTCCTTAGGTGCCTCCTTATCTATCGTCAACTGCCTTATTCTAAGATCAGCCCTCGTCTCATTTATTGTAACCTGCATCTCCTGCGTGCTCTGTGCATTGTTGTTATCAATAACAGTCAGCTTAACCTTATAAGTACCGGAATGGAGGTACTTGTGGCCAGGACGCACACCTACTCCCGACTCACCGTCTCCAAAATCCCATATGAATGCCTGAATATAACCATCCTTGTCATATGAGCGTGAGCCGTCAAAATATGCCATTGTAAGAACATCCGCTGAGAAATCCGCACATGTTTCTGCTATAGGTTTGTAATTAATTTTTGCAGAAGTTTCTCCATAACCGTCCTTTGTATTGCTATCTTTTATTCTTGCAATTAATGTATACTCTCCGCCCTTTTCCGGAGTCCATGTTGTATACACATATTTTGAATTATATGGCTGTAATCCGCTAAAAGCAGCCTGACCGATTTTTGTTTCTGTTTTTTCATTTGCTCTCTTAGCAAAGAACTCAACAATACCGCTTTCAACTGCCTTACCCTTATTAGTCACCTCAGCCCTTACAGAGGTTGTCATGCCCTCATCTATGTAATGGCCTATGTCATAATAAGCATATTGGGGCTCTCCTTCGCTATTCGTATAATAAATCTGTGCACTTTCAACAGAGCTTATAACAGCTCCCGAACTAAAATCAATTGTATAGCTGGAAGGGTAATAATAGCGGGTCTGCTCATTAGCCGAATCAGCCGGTTTTTCCTTTGAAACAGGTATTTCATCAACAATATATATATTTCCATAATCCATCCATGAGTTCGCAAGACTTAGAAGCCTCTTATCCTCTCCTTTAACAAAGGACTCTCTTTCCACCGAACGGATTGTACTAAAGTTTTCAGGAGCCTTGAGCATCAGCACTTGATAACGCGGCATACCTTGGTCGTCCGGGTCACCTTCAAGTGCAGGGACATTAAACTTCAATGTTGAGTCATTTGCGTCAGGCTGTTTTGTCACGTTTAATGTTTGAGGTACATAAATAGGCAGCTTCATACCCGTCTTCAAATTAATGAGATAATTAGGTATTCCTGTATAACCTTTATCTATAAGAGTATAGGATACATCATCGTCATTAGTAAGCTTTAAGTTATCCTTTCCGATTATTTCGGTGGTAACTCCAACAATCAATGGATTAAGCTGAACGCCTTTATAGTCTTGATGATGCAGTGATGCCTTAAAGTCAAGGAACTCTCCCTCTATAGGTTCAGCGTCTTCGCTTTCCTCATACATTGACCATTTTATTATCCAATAACCTGTAACCTGACTGTGAGGAGCTATATCTCCTATGTTGAGCCTAAAACTGCTTCCCGTACTGCTTCCAAAGGAAGTGTCGAGTATATCAAACTTGGTCAAAAGTCCTGCCTGATTTGATTTGATGTTTAACTGACCCGAATCTATAACAAGATTCTTTGCAACTCCATCACCAATATTCTCAGCAGTTACTCCAAGCTTGAACGGCTGGTTTGCTACAACCTTGTGGGGCAAATAATAATTGAGTTTTATCTTGGGCTGCGGCATAATGGTTATTTCCTCAGCATTGGTCTGTGTTTCAACATAAAGTCCGTTTACAAAGTATGACAACACCGCTTTTGCATAGTACTTCTCCCCTTCAGGATTTGTACCGCCTAAACCGTCACCGGGTATAATCTGCCAATCAGCCGTCATTCTATTACCCGGTAACAGTGATGATGAACCGTCAAGTTTCTCAATACCATTCAAACCTGTAGCAATTATGAAGTTATTGCCGGTTACATCCTTACCGTCCTTATCTGTTACAACAACTCTAACAGAGAGGTTTTGAAGTGCATATGCCACATAGCCGTTTGAAACCTTAAGGGTAGCATTAAATGCTTGCCTTTCAAGTGTGGCAGTCTGATCAAGGCTCAGAGTTACTATTTCATAAGCTCCTTTGCCTGATTGTCCGCTTCCAGGCAATGTTGGTCTTGCTCCATTGTCTCTATTGATAAGATAATCAACTTCTTCGATTCCTCCATCACTTGGAAGCTCTATTTCTTCTACCACTGTTTTACCGGATGGCATAGAAGCTTGGACAGTTACTTTCTGTTCCGAAGGATTATATAAAGCAATATTGCCGCTAATCTCCTCAGGAGGATCAACAGGAAGTCCCGTATCACTGTCAAAGCTAACATAATAACCATGGAGCAATATAGCATTATATGGAAGGCCTGTTGCTTCATTCTTGCCCGATCTTAAGTTATAGTATCCCGGTTGTATAAGGAGTTTTATTTTAGCACTTCCATGAGCCGGGATTACTCCTATATAACCGCCGCCTACTATGCTTATTCCCGTATCGTTTTGTTTTTCCCTCATAACGGATGCAGTAACATCGGTAATAGCTACCAAACCACAGTTCACAATAGTTGCTTCAACTATCATAGGATCTGTAATCTGTTTGGGGATATTTACCCATGGAGGAACATAACCAAAATATGGTTTTGGAATATTTGCTCCAAATGTCATTTCAAGCTTAATATCATATTTATCCTGTATAGTTGTAGGCTTAACAGTCCACTCAATCTGCACAGGAACCATTTCCATTGTGACATTTACAATGGATGCATCAGTTTTAGGCATTATATACGCAATACCATTAACACTCTTATGAGCACTTGCCTGAACCGAATAATCATATTCGCCCAAAGGCTTGTTTTCAAATACCACAACTCCGTTAGCATCGGTACGACCATAGAAATGCTGATAGTAAATAACTTCTTTTCCGTCTTTTACCTGAATAAAAGGCTGCTTTCCAATCAGGTTTACCTCAGCATTTGGCACTCTGACACCTGTATCATCAGATACTATAAATGATACCGAGCCACTTTGTGCACTTGAAATTTCCGCAGCAACGGTAACAGTGGAACTATATTTACCGTCTGTTACAATAACCTTATCCTGATACTCACCTAAAGGTATATCTGCCGAAGGATTTATTAATATTTCAAATGTAGCGGATTCACCGGGTGCAAGCTCTGTCTTGCTTAGATTTCCGGCTGTTATCCACGGGAGTCTTGAAGGAGACTCCAGCCTTATTCCTGTCATTTTGCCCATACCTTTATTGGTAAGCTTAATCGTCCTTACAACGCTATTTCCGGGGTTGAGTCCTACTTCTATTCCTCTCGGGTCGGTGATTGGCATTGGAACCGCAGGTCTTAAATTCAATTTCACTGCAGCTGAAGTAACAGCACCTTCAGAGCTGCTGAAATCAATACGGTATTCTGCAGTATCATCCGCATCTAGAGGTGCATTGAAGTTAACAACTACACCTGTAGTCTCTCCCGGTGCCAATGTTGATTTTAAATTTGTGCTGTCAATTGTCGCAACAACATTGCTGTTTGGATTCAATGCCACAAGTACGGCATTAATGCCTGTCAGTGTTTTTCCGCCTTCATCGGATGCATTTTTAATATTTATTACCTTGGAGAAGCGTGAATTTTTGGTCGAAGTTATTGAAACACTTGACGGCACGGCAACCATTCCAATTATATTAAAATCGGTTGAAGCTCCCGCACCAAGGCCTCTCTTATATGCAAACACATTTGCATGCCACAAACCTGCCTCTCCGAATGCAGGGTAAAAATCATATGAAAATCTTCCATTATCATCTGTCTCAAGCTCAAGTATATGCTCACCATGCCATGTAGCAAGGTATTTACCTCCATTCTTGGTAGGTACCTCTACTGGCTCCTTAAGTCGTGGCTCAAGCTGCAAGTCAAGCACAATTTTTTCTTGTGCAAGAGGAGTACCGTCTGCAAGCCTTATGGAACCGTTTATATGTACCGGCTGGCCAAATTGATACTGCTCCTTGTCGGTATCAATTGTTGCTATTGTCTCAGGCATAATTGAAATATTGCATGTGGATGTCAATACTTCTACACCATCACCGGCTTCTAACGTAAGAATGTAATTGCCCACGCTTAAATTTGAAATAGGAATATCAGCCTTAAATGTCCTGCTAACCTTGTCAAATCCCAATTCACCCGATATCTTTTCATTTCCTCTCTCAAGAGAATATGTTGCTCTAATACCGTCTTCGGTTCCAAGCAAAGTATCCTTGCTACTTGCCTTTGAAACCTTTACTGAAACCGGAATCAGGTTGTCGTCTGCAATAAATAAGCTGGACATAAACCCAATGTCCGCATCATCACTATTAGGATGTGCTTCCATTATCAATGAATCACTTATATTTATGCTGCCCTCTTCCACTCTCGTTAAACCTTCCTGAAGAGGTTCTAAAATAAGTGCCTTTTCATTGTCTATAACTATTTTAAAATCATGTTTTCCAAGTAAATTTGCCTTCCATGTAAGATCAACAATTGCAGTACTGTGGCCTCTTAAGCCGTTTACCGTCTTTCCTGCCACCTGTTTTCCATCCATGAACAGGGATACATTAAAGCTCTTGAATACTGATGTTACACTTTGATTGCTTACCCGTACAATAAATGTCACCTGATCACCATATTTGATACTTGTAGGTGACCATGTTACATCCGATATGTAAAGGTCCGGATAAATAAGCTTAATTGAAGGAATATCGGCTTCTATTACCGTAACAGTGCCTTCTTCCGTTACGATATTATCATTGTCCGCACAAACCTTTACATTATGAGCTCCAGGCAATGCAGTCCAACGTGCTGTCACATCAACCACTTCACCTGCACCTAATTTATCTATTGTAACTGTTTTGATCTTTTGTCCATCTACAATAAAGTCAACATTAAACTCATGAGTTATATCAGTTGTACTGTTGTTTGAAACTTTAGCAGTAAATGTAAGGGATGTACCCTCGGTTATCACAGATTCCTGAGGCATCCAGCTTAAGTCTGCAAGAGATAATTTCGGGTATGAAACAGTAAACTCAGGTGTTACAATGCTCGCTTGATTATTATCCTTTTGAAGCTCCTTTAGAACAGGCGACGGATCATCTGCCTTAACCGTTATCTCATGGGAGCCTGCAGTAGGCTTTACTATAAATGTAACAAAAGTCTCTGCACCTGGTTTTAATAAATTTATGTTCTGCTTTTCAATCCATTTCCCGTCAATATAAAGAGATACGTTGAACTTTTCAGCATTTGCCGTACCGATATTGGATATCTTCGCTCTGTATGCAAAAGGCATTTCACTTATAAGATTCTCACCCTCTGCAACATATGTTACACTATCCACCACAACATCCGGGAAGTTAACCTGCTTGGTTGTCAAAGCAACAGTTTTTGAATTGTTTGTTTTATCTGTTTCCTTCAATATGTCAAGTATATCATTAGCCACAACCTTCAAAACATGAACGCCCGGTGTTGCAACCCATGTATAAGGAACCTTTATTGTCTCACCCACTTCAATATTTTTGTCCACACGGGTATAACCTATATACTGGTTGTCAATATAGAACCCTACCAAAAATCCCATTCTGTTTGCACCTTTACCGGTGTTGGCTATTTCAGCAGTAATATTAACCACATCCTGCTCGGAAGGATCTGATGGATTCCATGTTATATCATTTACACTCAAATCGGGGCGGTTGTCCCTTACCTCTACTGTAGTCGTAGTGCTTGATTCCGCACCGTCATTGTCACATACCGTGAGAGTAATATTATATGTACCGGGCATCTGGTATACATGTGTAATCTGTGCTCCCTCTTTTGACGTACCATCACCAAGACTCCACTTGTACCATATAATCTTACCGTCACCGTCCTTTGAAAGCTGACCGTTTGTGCCGATTGCACCATTTAATATGTAATTGTCGCCTGAATATACCCATTCTTTGCATTCGATAACTGCTGTCGGCGGCTGATTGATATTAACTTCTACTATTTTGCTGTTGTTTTCAGCATTTCTTTCTGTGGTAGAGTCTATAGTCGTAACAACAGCCTTCACCTCAGCAAGTTTATTAATGTTATTTGGAGTCCATTCAAATACAGCCTCATAATGGTTTGATCCCCTTATTTCCACATTTTTTGTATCTATAAGGCTCCATTCTGAAATAGCATCTTTTACATAAAGCTCAACCTTACCTTTTGCACTTGCATAGCCTATGTTTTCTACAGCAACGGTAATAGTCGCTTTCCTGTCATATGCAGGAGAAGCAGGACTTGGTTTTATATCTTTAATTGAAAGATCACTTATAGCAGATGCTTTTCCAGATGCTTGTGCTGATGATTCGCTTCCATTTCCTGAAAGGTCATATGCCTTAACTACATAATAATAAATTTTTCCGTTTTCTACATTTTTATCATTAAATGTGAATCCTTTCGTGCTTCCAATTAATTCATATGGTCCTCCATTTGTTTCTGAACGAAAAACTTTGTATCCGTCAATATCCGCCTCAGTGTTCCTGTTCCAGCTCAAATCCAACTGTCCTCCAATTTTAGGGTCGGAAACCTGAAGAGAAGTTGGTTTCGCAGGCGGAATACGATCGACAATATATCTCTTTAACATCGAACTTTCAATGTTGGCAGTATTTATCGCCGTAACACGAATCGCATAAGAGCCTGATGCAAGAGCTGATGTATCCCACTGGCAGTAGGAAACAAAGCCCGACAAATAGTTCTTGTAAGAAGTCGAGTTACCGTTAATATAATCCTCTATAAATCCATCATAATTTGAACTGCGGTATGCCGGATTGTCGTCAACACCTATTAACTGCCAGGTTTCTTTTCCTGTGATAACACTTGTTTCCGATTCTCCTAAATATGAGTATTCATACCTTACTTTAACAAAAACCTTTGCATCAACATATGCCTCTAATTTTACACTATTTCCGATATGACTTAATTCACCGGGTTTTACTTCCCTTATAACGGGAACGGAAGTTTCCTGTAACGAATGTATCTTTATATCATCGCTAATATTGGCATCATTTGAATAATCCCTGGTCATTGCACTTTCATGATTTTTATCGTTAACTACAGAAACCGCATAATAATACTCTTTTGAAGGATCTAACATCCTGTCTATATATGCATTTGATGTAGTTGCGGAAAGAATCTTTTCCCAGGTACCTGTTTTTCCTTCCTTCCTATATAATACATAATAACTAAAGTCCGGTCTTAAAACAGGTGACCAGCTTACAATAAGCTGCCATTCTCCAGCTTCAACATAAATCTTTTCAGGCGGTGAAGGCGGATCATTAGTAATCACATAGGAGTAAACATTTTCGGTATAATTATTCTCACCGTCGGTGGCTGTCACTTTTATCTGATAACTTCCGTCAGGATACTTGTAAATATTATTCTCACCTACAGAAGTTGTATCCAACACAAATTTAACATCGTTTGAGCCTTGATTTTCCATGCTAGATACAAGCTGCCACTCTCCATCACCAACAGGCTCATTGTTTTCATCAACCTTTCTTATCTCAAGTTTATAGCTCTTGACACTTACATTGTCCTTTGCATGAACCGTAAAGCTTACACTTCCTCTTAACGCCGTACCTTCTGCAGGTAAAAACTTATCTATTACAGGTGGAGTTATATCCTTACCCGGAATACATGATGCAATATTTGAAGCTGAGCTTTCGTTTCCGCTTTTATCTACAGAAGTAACTTTATAAAAATTCTCCACTCCGTAATTGGCTTTTGCATCCACAAATACTGTATCGGATGTACTTCCGATAAGGGTATATTCCGAATTAATTCCACTTGCCCTGTATATATTGTAATGGTCCAAATCATCTGCAGCTCCTACAGGCTTCCATGTCAGAGAAACCTTCAACTCCTGGGGCTGTGCCGTAATAACGGGAGCATTAGGAGCCGTATTGTCAACTATGTAGGAAGCTTTAAGCTCAGATGTATTACCCGATGTGTCCTTTGCAACTACCTTTATTTCGCATAAACCGTCCTGTACCGTACTAACCGTATCCCAAGTCACAGTTCCGCTAACAGAAGAGCCTAGAGCAAGCCAGGTTTCAACACCGTTGATTTTTGTAGAATACAAGAAGTCAACCTTGCTTAATGCTACATTATCTGAAGCTATGGCACTTATATTGACAATGCCTTTTATCCTGCTTCCAGAAGCAGGCATTATATTTTTAATCTCGGGAGCAGTAGTATCAGCAAGTGCGGAAACAACACCTGTTACTGCACCGTCACTTTCATGCCCGTATGTATCAACAACCGTAACCTTATATTCATAAGTCTTACCCGTTGTAACGGCATTATCCTGATACGACCTAAGAGTAGTCTCTCTTATGAGTATGTATTCTCCTCCATCTACCCTTCTATACAGTCTGTATTTTAGAAAATCATTATCGTCAACTTGTGTCCAGTTAACATCTATTCTGAGCTGACCACCGACTGCATTTATTTCTTGAGGAGGCAATGGCTTTGTATTTCTTATTGTTATACTTACTATTTTATCATCACTGAAATTACCGGCCTCATCGTATGCTACTGCCTTAACTTCATAATTTCCGTCTTCCTTTAATGCTGCTGTGTTCCAGTCATATCCAAGAGTAACCGACTTGTTCATTTCAGGTATTGTCGTCAATGCCGCAATTTCTTTCCATTCTCCATTGCCCAACCTGTAGTAAAATTTCATTGACGAAACGCCCATATTATCACTTGATACTGTCGCGAGCTTTAATATTTCACCGTTTCTTGATGCGGTAAACATGGATATAACAGGTCTTGTCGAATCAGCCAGCGGTACTGCCTCAACCGAATCGGAAAGGCTTCCTTCATTTCCGTATATATCTACCGATGTAAGTTGGTAATGATAAGTTACTCCGCTCTTAACAGGTATGTCTCTTACAGTAGTTCCTTTTATATTGTCCATTATTCTTATAAGTTCTTCATCACCTGTTTTTCTGTAGAGCCTATAAAAGCTTGCATTATCAACCGCTTTCCAACTAAGTACAACCTCACACTCTCCTGCTTTTGCTTCTATTTCCGCAGGCGGATTTAAAAGTGAGAACTCTGCCGTAAAGGTTGCAGTCACTTCTGTAAGGCTTTGCTGTCCCTTTAGTTTAATGCTGTGGCTTCCTGGTGAAACATTCTTTAAATATTTCCAACTTACAAAAATGTTTCCAACCGAATCAGACTTTGTATTAAAAAGGAATGTACTGTCATCAATATAAATATCTACAGTTTCTAATGGCTTGAATCCCTGACCGGTAATTTTTATTTCATCGGCAGGTTTCACCACTTCAGGGCTTATGCTTATCTCCGGTACAAAATCTCCGGCTGTAATCTCTACTTCTTCCGAACGGGCACTTTCATTTTTTAGGTCATCCGTAGCAGTAACATAGTATATATATGTTTTTCCCGGGTCAACATTATAATCGGTATATTCAAGTATTGAAGCCTTAACAGTTGTTATAAGACTATAATTATCGCTTGTTCCGGATATTTTTCTGTATACTGAGTAGGATGATACATCCTCTGCTTTTACAGGACTCCATTTTATATAAATTTTACCAGAATTAACCACAGCAGATACATTAGTCGGAGCATCAGGAGCAGTATTATCAATAATAATTCTGCGTACAAAAGGCTCAGATTCATTTCCGCCCTTGTCTCTAGCAATAACTCTAATCGTATAGATTCCGCTTAAATCTTTTGTATTCCATGTTATGTCTGTATAATACTCATTCGTGCTTCCATTATATGCAGCATAACTTTCACCGATAGATGTCCAATTTTCCCCATCCTCAGCACAATATTCAAATTTAAACTTATCAATAGTATAGTTATCCGAACCCGATACCTTTAAAATAATTTTTCCTGAACTTCTATAGTTATCTTGTGGTTCGAATGATGATACGGTTGGAGCAATGCTGTCAATCAATGTTGTTCCGCTTATTGCAGCCGATTTAATGCTTTCATTTCCCCATTTGTCTACTGATGTTACCTTAAAGTAAACTGTTGTTCCTCCATTTAATCCGGTGAGCTCAATACTTTTTGAACTACAGCTTGCCCAGAATTTTAAGTCATCCTCACTTGAACCTTTATAGACCTTATAACCTGTAACATCATTATCCGTACTGCTCCAGCTTAATACAATGGAATAGGGCTTTTCTACTACCTCAAGGTCAAAAGGCTCTGAAGGAAGTCTTGGTATTACACTGAAAACATCACTTTCATCAGAAACATTATTTGATGTATCAAAAGCTTTAACTGTGAACTTGTACTCAGTACCAGGCACCAAGCCTTCAAATTTGTAGCTTGTAGCAACAGTTGTACCTATTAAAACTCCGTCCTTTAATATCTCATAACCGCGTACGGCTACATTATCAGTTGATGCATCCCATGCTATTGTAACAGTTGTGTCTGTTTTTGTTACAAGCCTCAAATTTTTCGGTGTTGAAGGTTTCTCAGTATCAATTGTGGTTGTGACGGTAATCTCATTGCTTGAATCGGAAATATTGCCCTGTGCATCAAATGCATATACCTTAAATGTATATGTCTTATCCGGCTCAAGACCGTTTGCCGTAAAGCTATTTGTTGTGGAAGTACCCACTTTTATACCGTCTCTGTAAACTTCATATCCCGCTATTCCTATGGAATCGGTTGATGGATTCCAGGATAATACAACCGATTTCTCAGTCTTTTCAATTTCCTTTAACTCAGTAGGTGCAGTTGGAGGTTCATTGTCAAAAGTCACAGCGATGCTGTCGGCCGAGTAGTTATTTGAAGTATCAAATGCCTTGACAGTATATTTATATATATTTCTTTCCGAGATCACCGCATCGGAATCTGTATAATCATATTTATCCGTTGTTCCTATGCTAACACCGTCTCTATATATTACATATCCTCCTACTTTTACATTATCTGTAGAAGGTGACCATACAAGTTTAACAGACACTTTCGTTCCAATATTATCCTGTGTTCTAATAACCGATGATATTTTTAAACCGGCAGGTACAGTTGGAGCATCTATGTCCTTTTCTGTAGTTTCTTCTAAAGCATCACTCTCAGTTGATAAATTTTTTAAATTATCATATGCTCTCACAGTATAGGTATAAGAAGTTTCAGGGTCTAATCCTGTATCGGTAAATTCAGTTGATGCTGTATCTGTAATGAGAACGCCGTTTCTATATAATTTGTATCCTGCAACGCCTGTATTATCGGTTGCAGCATCCCACTTAAGACTAATTGACACAGGTGTTTTCTTTACAGCAACAAGGCCGGTTGGTGCCATAGGCGGCTCATTGTCAAGCTCTGAAACATTAAATGTATATAACCCCGTACTAAAACTGCTGCTATATTTAATATTTATGTAGTACTCTGTACTAGCTTCAAATGTTCCTGTTATTGTGAACCTATCCCCTGAATTTCCTCCTGCTAACTTAAGTGTACCGTCTGCATTGTATATATTACCTGTAATGTCAGTAACGCCTTTCCCTGTAATTGTATAGTAACCTGCATTAGTTGTGGTAAATTTGAACCAATCAATATCGCCTCTATAGTTGATTGTACCAGTTACATCCTCACCAATCTCAATACCGGTAGCATCAACCATATCATTACTGTGATCATCCGACAAAGTAATCTCAACAGATGAATCGGCCCAATTACCTGCAGCATCATACGCTTTAACCGTATAAATGTATTTTTTGTTTAATTTAAGATCTGAATCTTTATATTCAGTCGAAAGTGTAGAACCGATAAATTCATTGTCTCTATAAATATCATACCTTGCAACTTCTACATTATCGGTTGATGCAGTCCAACTAAGATAAACATCGGTGTCTATATAATATGCGGAAAGATTACCTGGCTTTGAAGGCTTTTCGGTATCCGGCAATGTGCTAACTGCAATTTCGTCGCTGAATTCAGATACATTATGCCCCGAATCAACAGCTCTTATCTTATAAATATACTCTTTTCCAGGTGTAAGTCCCACATCTGTAAATTCTGTATTTTTAACATAGCTTGCCAAAGAACCGTCACGGTATATTTCATATCCTGCAATACCATCATTGTCAGTTGAAGCTGCCCATGAAAGTGTTATTGATATTTCACTGATGGACGTAGTTTTAAGTTCTAACGGAATTGACGGTGCCTTTTCATCATACACCAGTTGCTTCCATATTGGTGTTTTATTAAATGTATAGCCCGTTTCAATGGGTTTCGTAATCTGAAGAACATTAATATATGAGTCGTTAGGATACTGGAAGCTAACGTTTTGCACACCACTACCGCTTAATACTACCTTATGACTGCCTCCTGGATTGAAATTATTCTTTCTGTCATATGTCCCATAATTATAGTATTGGCCTGCCAACTGAATAAAATCGCCCTTGACTTCCAATACTCCCGCACTTAAAACAGAAGGACCGTTCACATCTCCTGATTGTATATAAAAGCTTCCGTTTACCAATACATAATCTTGTACATTTAGCATTTTCAGTAATCCATTGCCTTTGCTATAAGTTGCAGTGCCGTCAGATGCCTTACTTTCAGTCTGGATCCTGTAGTCACCGTTAACAATAAGGCTGCCTCCGTTCACGTTTAATACGCCACCGGATTGGATTAAATCACCATTTATTGTCAGTTTATAACCGTTTAAATCCAGTGTGTTTCCTAACAAATAAACACCATCTTCTAAAACAGCATCTTGGCTAAGCTTCCAATCCATTGAACTTATTGATTTCATAGTGACATTACAATTGTTACTTATAAAGGACTTTGCATTAAAAGAGGTTGTAAAAACTATACCGCCTTTTGAGTAATTCTTAAGTTCCAGAATGTTAAAATATGACTCTACAGAATTCTGGAAATTAATATTTTGTACATCAGAACCGCTGAGTATGACTTTATGGTTTCCTCCAGGTGCAAAATTGTTCTTTCTGTCATAATATCCAAGGCTATAATACTGCCCCAGCTTCTGAACAAAATCCCCCTTTATCTCTATGACGCCTTCCTTTAGCATTTCACTATTAATTGCATTATCGCTTTGTATAAAGAAGCTTCCGCTAACCCTTATATAATCCGAAGGATTTATCATTTTCAAATAACCGGAACTTCTGCCGTACACCAAAGTGCCATCCTCACTTGTACTTTCGGACTGTATTCTGTAATCTCCATTAATATAAAGCTGGCCTCCATTAATAAACATAGTACCGCCTGAATGGATCAGATTTCCGTTAACAGTGAGATTATGCCCGTTTAAATCAATGGTTGCACCGCGTAAATACAAACTGCAGTCTATTACGGTATCTTCATTAAGGCTCCAATTCATAGTGCTTACTGATAATTTTGATATTTTGCTGTCATTTCTTATCATTGATTTTACATTAATAGGCTTTATGAACCTCACTCCGGCTTCAGACACATTTTTAAGTTCCAATACATTAAAGTATGAATCACCGGAATTTTGAAAATCAACATTTTGTGAGTCGATACCGCTCAAAATGACCTTATGAGTACCCTCCGGTACAAAGTTGTTCTTTCTGTCATAATATCCAAGGCTATAATATTGCCCCGGTCTTTGCACAAAATCTTCCTTTACTTCAATTATTCCTGCATTCAGCAAATTACCTGCATGAACATTATCGCTCTGGATATAGAAGCTTCCTGTAACTAATATATAATCGTCGTCATTCAGCATCTTCAGGCTTCCTGAACTTCTACCATAAACAATTGTACCGTCTTCACTTATTGATTCAGATTGTATACGGTAGTCTCCCTTTACTGTAAGCTCACCGCCATTTATATTCAATATTCCTCCTGAATGAATAAGATTACCATTTACAGTTAATTTATACCCGTTTAAATCCAATGTAGATGCCGATAAATATAATGTACCGTCAAAAACTGTATCCTCAACCAATTTTAAATTCATTGAATTGATTTTTAACGATTGAAGCTTTGCACCATTAGTATAAAGATATTTTACGTTTATAGACTTTACAAATTTAATATTCTCCCCCTGTTTATTCTTTATCTCAAGAATATTAAAATAAGAATCTGAAGGATTCTGAAACTCAATTTTTTGTACACCCGTTCCTGAAAGTACGACCTTATGAGTACCTCCCGGTGCAAAGTTGTTCGTTCTGTCACGATAACCATAGCTATAATACTCTCCAGCCTTTTGTACAAAATCACCCTCTACTTCAAGGATCCCTGCATTCAGCAATTCACCTGCATGAGCATTATCACTCTGGGTATAGAAGCTTCCTGTCACCAGTATATAATCATCGTCATTTAACATCTTTAAACTTCCTGAACTTCTGCCATAAACAATTGTACCGTCTTCATTTATCGATTCCGATTGTATATGGTAGTCTCCCTTTACAGTAAGCTCACCACCATTTATATTCAATATTCCTCCTGAATGAATAAGATTACCGTTTACAGTTAATTTATATCCGTTTAAATCCAATGTAGATGCCGATAAATATAATGTACCGTCAAAAACTGTATCCTCAACCAATTTTAAATTCATTGAATTGATTTTTAACGATTGAAGCTTTGCACCATTAGTATAAAGATATTTTACGTTTATAGACTTTACAAATTTAATATTCTCCCCCTGTTTATTCTTTATCTCAAGAATATTAAAATAAGAATCTGAAGGATTCTGAAACTCAATTTTTTGTACACCCGTTCCTGAAAGCACTACTTTATGTGTACCTTCTGGAGCAAAGTTGTTCGTTCTGTCACGATAACCATAGCTATAATACTCTCCAGCCTTCTGTACAAAATCACCCATTACTTCAAGGATCCCTGCACTTAATAATGTACCGTTTATGGCATTATCGCTTTGTACACAGAAGCTTCCGGTTACTTTTACATAATCATCGGAATTATCCATCTTTAAAATGCCTTTGCTTCTTCCATATGAAATAGTACCGTCTGCTGCTTTTGTTTCGGATTGAATATAATAATTTCCATTAACTGCAAGCTTTCCTTCATTAATATGTAATACTCCATCTGACTGAATTAAATCGCCATTTACAGTTAAACTATACCCATTTAGATCAAGTGTACTACCATTTATATACAAACTACTATCTAGTACAGTATCTTCATAAAGAGTCCAATTCATAGCTGCGACAGAAATTTGGGAGATTATGCTATCATTTCTTGTTAATGATTTTACATTGATTGAATTCTCGAATACAATACCTTGTTTCGATGTATTATTAAGCTCCAATATGTTGAAATACGAATCAGTAGGATATTGAAAAGAAACCTTTTGCTGTACTTTACCACTTAGTACTACTTTATGTATTCCTCCTGGAACAAAGTTGTTTGTTCGATCACGATAGCCATAGCTATAATACTCTCCAGCTTTCTGTATAAAATCACCTTTTACTTCTAAAGTACCCGCATTTAAGTAATCGTCCTTTATTATATTGTCGCTTTGCATCAAAAAGTTTTTATCAACCGATATATAATCAACATCGTTTATCATCTTTAGATAACTGGATTTACTAATACTATAGTTCCCAATTATCTTAAGCTGTCCTCCATTAACATAAAGAGTTCCACCCGATTGAATCAAATCACCATCTATGGTAATAGTCTTACCGTTTAAATCCCAAGTTCCTCCGGTTAAATATACGGTTCCGTAAAGCTTGTCCTGATCGGAAACAGTATTAGTATTGATAGTAACAATTGCAGGTGCCGTACTGAAAATCAGCGGGTCACTCTCTTGAGAGTAATTTCCCGAAACATCATAAGCCTTTACGGTATATGTATATGAAGTCATCTGAGTTAAACCGCTGTCATCAAATTTTGTCGTATCTGCACCAGTAATATCCTTTATCTTAACTCCATCTCTATACACCTCATAACCGGCAACTTTAAAGTTATCAGTTGAGGGTGACCAGGTAATGGATGATGAAATATCATTTCGTGACACAAGTTTTAAGCCTTGCGGAATTGAAGGTGCTTCATCATCAATCCTACTGGTCTCGGTAAATATGTTACTTGCCTCAGATCTGTTATTTGTTTCGTCTAAAGCATAAACATAGTAATAATGTGTTTCTCCCGGAAGGAGATCAATATCCTCAAATTCATTTACATCCACAATACCAATCATGGAACCGTCACGGTAAACCTCATAGCAAACCGTTCCCACATTGTCGGTTGATGGGGACCATATAAATTTTATCGATGTAAACGTCTTTGAAACCAGCTTCAAATTACTTGGTTTGGACGGTGCCTCATTATCAGTAACAGCAGCGTTTATACTGCTTGAAAAGTCGGAAAAGAAACCGCTTTCATCCACAGCCCTTACTTTGTACTTGTAATTTTTATTAAACTCAATAGTATTGTCTACATACTCTGTTGAAAAAGACTCTCCTATTTTTATATCGTCTCTGTATATTTCATAACATTTGATACCTACATTATCATATGAAGGAGACCAAGACAGAGAAATGCTAGATACAGTTTTCCTGCTAATTTTAAGATTATCAGGAGCTGTAGGTATCTCGTCATCATGTATGTCTAGTTCTTTCCATACAGGTGTTGTATTGAACTTATAGCCATTGTTCACAGATCTAATGATCCTGAGCTTATTAAAATAAGATTGTGCCGGAGTATCAAATCTTATATTTTGTATAGAAGTCCCGTTCAGTATAACCATATGGGTACCTGTAGCCTTGAAGTTCGCCGGACTTGCATAATATGCACTTCTGGTATCCTGTATAAAATCTCCCTTTACTTCCATTGTTCCTGCTGTCAGCAATCCTTCATGACTGTAATATGAGTGCTGTGTAAAGCTTCCTCCTACCTTTACATAGTCAGCCTCATTTGTCATATTTATGTATGCATATGCATAATCACTTGGATTTTTTATAACATAATCCCCCGATACTTCCAGCCGTCCACCATCTATGTACATGGTTCCGCCCGTTTGAGTGTAATTCCCATTTGAATTTGTTTCCGAATTACCCTCTACAAGAAGTGAACCGCCTTTCAAGTCTATAGTTCCTCCTGTCTGAGTGAGATTCCCTTTTACCCTAAGTACCTTACCGTTCAAATCAATTGTATTTCCACTTACATTCAAGTCTCCGTTTATTACTTCATCTCCGGTAAGCGTCCAGTTTGTCGTTCCTACATTTAATGAAGCTCCAAAACCATATCCGTTGTTTGTGAATTTTCCTGCCACACTCAGCCCTCCGGTCACTATCAACGGGCTTCCGGAAGTATTTTTATTCTCAAGATCAACAAAGCAAGATGATGCAGGCTTGTCAAACCTTATTTTTTGCTGGCTTGTACCCGTCAATATCACCTTATGAGTACCGGATGCTTTAAAGTTCGCCGGACTTGCATAATATGCACTGCTGGTATCCTGTATAAAGTCTCCCTTTACTTCCATTGTTCCTGCTGTCAGCAATCCTTCATGACTGTAATATGAGTGCTGTGTAAAGCTTCCTCCTACCTTTACATAGTCAGCCTCATTTGTCATATTTATGTATGCATATGCATAATCACTTGGATTTTTTATAACATAATCCCCCGATACTTCCAGCCGTCCACCATCTATGTACATGGTTCCGCCCGTTTGAGTGTAATTCCCATTTGAATTTGTTTCCGAATTACCCTCTACAAGAAGTGAACCGCCTTTCAAGTCTATAGTTCCTCCTGTCTGAGTGAGATTCCCTTTTACCCTAAGTACCTTACCGTTCAAATCAATTGTATTTCCACTTACATTCAAGTCTCCGTTTATTACTTCATCTCCGGTAAGCGTCCAGTTTGTCGTTCCTACATTTAATGAAGCTCCAAAACCATATCCGTTGTTTGTGAATTTTCCTGCCACACTCAGCCCTCCGGTCACTATCAACGGGCTTCCGGAAGTATTTTTATTCTCAAGATCAACAAAGCAAGATGATGCAGGCTTGTCAAACCTTATTTTTTGCTGGCTTGTACCCGTCAATATCACCTTATGAGTACCGGATGCTTTAAAGTTCGCCGGACTTGCATAATATGCACTGCTGGTATCCTGTATAAAGTCTCCCTTTACTTCCATTGTTCCTGCTGTCAGCAATCCTTCATGACTGTAATATGAGTGCTGTGTAAAGCTTCCTCCTACCTTTACATAGTCAGCCTCATTTGTCATATTTATGTATGCATATGCATAATCACTTGGATTTTTTATAACATAATCCCCCGATACTTCCAGCCGTCCACCATCTATGTACATGGTTCCTCCCGTTTGATTCAAGTTACCGTATACATACAATGAATGACCCATTAAATCCAATTTACCGGAAGTCAAGTTAATATTCTGATAAACTCTGTTTTCAGTCAAAACCACATCACTCTTTATTGTGGTTGTACCAAGAACCAATAGCAAGCCGTCACTTGCCTCGGATACATTACCCGACACATCACATGCTATAATATAATAGTTATAGCTTGTCCCTTCGGTCAATCCGGTATCTATATACTCTAAAGCATCAGTTGTGCCAATTTTCGTATCGTTTCTGTATATATCATATCCTTTTACCTCGACATCAGCATTCACTTTATTCCATGACAATTTCACAGAAGAGTTATCAATTATTTCTAATGATAATCCGTCAGGTTTAGGTAAAACTTTTATGGCAGGAGTTTCTGTCGGAATTGGCGTATAGGTTACTACCGAACTTTCTGTAGGAACTGGCGTATGTGTTGCCATCAATGTTTCAGTCGGTATAGGTGTATGCGTTGCTACCGAGCTTTCTGTAGTAATTGGTGTATATGTTACCGTCAAAGTTTCTGTTGGAATCGGTGTCTCGTATGAAGGTAACGTCGGTATTTCTTCAATTGACGGACTAGCCGTAGATACCCCTGTAGGAGTAGAAGAATAGAATATTGTAATTACAGGCGTTGGTGATGCAAGCATCGTATCACCCATGCCCTCATCTTGTACATTTATAAAGGCAAAGCCCTGAATCACCTGTTGAAATGTTAAAATAAAGATCAGCAAATAAACCAGTAAATTTCTGATATTCTTATTCAATTCATTTTCCCCCAATACAAATAAACATAATTTATATACTTTTATATAATTAAACCCAAATAGCAAAAAATACTTTATCCTTGATAGATAAAGTACTTCCTCAAAAAAATTTCAGGCTGAAACTATATCAATGCCTATAATCAAAGAACACACTTACTTCCTTAAAAGATATAAATATTCTATCAAGCAATTACTTTAACTCCCCAATTGAAATTCAATTTATAAACAACTATTATTCTATTATTTTATTATTCTATTATTTTATTATTCTATTATTTTATTATTCTATTATTTTATTATTCTATTATTTAAAAATTAATAAATCAATTTTCATTTTATCACAAAAAGGCAATATTCGAAATGTTTTTTTAGAAATTTTGATGAATAATGTCAATTTTCTACTAATGACTCCGAAATCTTAACCCTAAAAAGGTTTTTAATTTCTGAATCAACTGTAAATTCTTTTCCTACACAGTCGTTTTCAATATTACTGCTGCTTCTGATTACTTTGATAACGGCAGAATTGTTCGTTCCTGTACCGTCTATTTCCAAAACATCGCCATCTTTGACTTTCAATACCATGCTCTTGTCGGAAAATGCCGCCACTTCATCTCCATTTATCAAAACATTAATATTCTCATCCTTTTGGATATTTTGAAGTTCAAGTTCCAATTCGCCCTCAGAATAAAGGTTCTCTACTACCCCCAATGGACTTCCTTCAAATTCAACATCCTTCACAAGAAATCTTCTTGTGCCCGGAGAGGCCAACAATATCTGTGTAATGACCAATGAAGCAAACAATATAAAAAAAGTTATAACAAAAGCTTTTTCAGACAAAGATTTAATTCTTTTCTTTTGGCTGTTTTTTTCTTTTGTCACTTTAAAACCGGCAATCTTCATTTCACATACACTCTCCATGCATATATTTATTAATATTTAATATTATACGTTTAGCCAAGATCAAAAAATCACCATCTCAAGCGACTTTTCTCTTTTATATCAAACATTTTAATTATATGCATGTGAGTATAAAAAAATACTATCAGCAGTTTGCCCCTGCAAGATAGCCTGTTGAAAACGCAATAGTCAGATTAAAACCACCCGTATATGCATCCACATCTATAACTTCTCCTGCAAAAAACAGCCCTTTAATGAGCTTTGATTCCATTGTTGAAGGATTTATTTCAAGGGTGGATACTCCTCCTGCAGTTACAATTGCTTCACTTATAGGCCTTGCACCGCATATGTTTAATTCCAAGTTTTTAAGAAGCTTAACAAGACTTCTTTTCTCTTCCCTGTTAATCTGGTTTACAAATTTCTCGGGAGATATGGAAGATAAGTCAACAATAACAGGTATCATCTTACTTGGAAGCAAATCATCAAGTGCATTTTTGAACTGTTTTCTTGAATACTTTTCAAAATCCCTTGTCAGCCTGTCATAGAGCTTTTCCTCACTTAAAGCAGGCTTTAGATCTATGGAAAGCACAACATCATTAAAGCCATAATCAAGAATATGCCTGCTGGCACTAAGTATAATTGGCCCGGAAACACCAAAATGGGTAAAAAGCATTTCACCAAAATCGTTGTATATTTTCTTGCCCTTCAAGTTTTTAAGAGTGATTTCAACATTTTTTAAAGATAACCCCTGAAGATCCTTAACCCATTTTTCCTTTGTCAATAGAGGCACTAAAGACGGCTTTAAATCTATAACACGGTGCCCTAATGCCTTTGCCATCTTGAATCCGTCACCTGTAGAACCTGTTCCGGGATATGAAACACCTCCTGTAGCTACCACAACAGAATCACATTCAAGCTTTTGTCCATCCCTTGTTACTATTCCTGTTACCTTTCCGTCTTCTGTAACTATATTATCTACAGCACAATTTAGCTGTACTCGTACTCCCTTCAATTTAAGGAATTTCCATAAAGCATCCACAACATCCTTTGAATTGTCGGATACGGGAAAAACCCTTTCCCCTCTTTCTACCTTGGTTTCAAGGCCTAATTCGTTGAGTATTGAAATCAAATCCTGGTTGGAAAATGTGTAAAAAGAGGAATAAAGAAAGCTTCCATTTCCGGGAGTATTTTTAATTAACCCTTCAATGTCAGTATTATTGGTTATGTTGCAGCGTCCCTTACCGGATATCAAAATCTTTTTCCCAATTTTGTTGTTTTTTTCAAATAATATGACATCATTTCCAAGCTCAGCCGCCTTTCCTGCAGCCATTATTCCTGCTGGTCCGCCGCCAATTACAAATACTCTTTTTCTCATACTCCCGCTCCTAATACAATATAAAAATGATGCAAAATACCGCAATCTCCAATAATCTAAAAATCAGCTTTTCTGAACTGATCAACATTATCAGGTTTTTCATAAACCTGATACTCATCCCATATATTCTCAAGTTTGTTAAAGGTTTTAAATAAGTGTTCTTTTCTTCTCATTCCCACAGCAACAATAAGTGCATTAATAACGCTTAAGGGAGCTACAAGAGAATCTGCAAAAGATGCCATGTCACTTCTTGCAATAAGCGAACTGTCGGCATATTCCGCAACGGGTGACTCATAGCTATCGGTAATTGCAACTACTGAGGCCCCCTGATCCTTTGCAAACTGCATAGCTTTAATTGTTCTTTTGGAATATCTCGGAAAACTTATTCCTATTACAACATCTCCCGGGGATGCATTTATAATTTGTTCAAAAATCTCACTGACGCTGGTTGTATGAACAAGTCTAACGTTATCGAATATCAAATTGAAATAAAAACCTAAAAAGCTCGCTAAGGGTGCTGAGCTTCTAACCCCAAGTATATATATCTTTCTAGCATTTAATATTGTCTCAACGGCATTGTTAAAACTTTTATGGTCTATTTCTTCCATGGTTACTTTAATTTTTTCCATATCAGAGCTTAGAACACTTTTTAAAATATTTTCATCACCTATTCTATTGGATGAAACCTCCAATCTCTGTACCGCCGTAAGTTTACTCTTAATAAGTTCCCGCAATGCCTTTTGAAGCTTCGGATACCCGTCGTACCCCAATTCATTGGCAAACCTTACTACTGTAGATTCACTGACTCCAACATCTTCTCCCAGCTTGGCCGCTGTCATATATGCAGCTTTTCCGTAATGATTTATTATATACCACGCAATTAACTTTTGACCTTTGCTGAATTCATTCATATTATCCTGAAGCTTTTTTATCAAATCATTTGATTTATCCATATGCCCTCTCCATTTTATATTTTGTTAATTTAAATCACTTATATCCTACTATTACTTAATATTAGGTTTTCTTACTGCTACTGATTATATTACATTTTTATAGCATAAAAATCAATACAATAAGGTATGATTAAATACCATTAATACAATACTTATAACATGCCAATTATTTAATATTACATTATCTAGATTATTTCTTATTTTGCTTGTATAATAGTATTTATACTGCTTAAATCCTTTGTACTTGCTTAATATACATTATGTAACATATGCAATAAGTTTTCATGTATTATTTTAAGAATTATAAATTAATGTTTTAAGAATTAATATATTGAAAGGATGAAAATATTTGAAGAAAGCAATTATTACAATAATTATTTTATTATTTTCTACGGCAGGTATTATTTTTGCCTATGATTATGTATCCAACAGGCAAACTCCTTTTATTCCCCCTGCCCATCAGCAAACTGCCAATTCAGATATTGGAGACATTTCACCTCCAAAAGAACAGAATACATCCGCCTTTACTGCAACGGCAAAACCTTCTTTCTCAACACCAACTGCAAATGAGCCTTCTATTGTGACTCCAATAGTTACACCATCTATTGCAACAGCTGCTTCCACAGAACCTTCTGTTCAAGCACCAGTTTCATCATCTGTTTCATCACCCGCCATTCCAACTCCTGATATATCAGAACCTTTAACAGTAACAGCATTACCAAATGACGAGAATACTTTGACACTTTCCTTCGGAGGAGATGTTTTGCTCGACGGAAGCGTAGCTAATGTCATTAACAATAAAGGAGCAAATTATATATTATCCGATGTTAAACCTATTCTTGCAGGAGCCGACATTTCAATGATAAATCTCGAGTGTCCAATAAGTACAAGGGGTACTAAAGCTAAGGACAAGCAGTTCACATTTCGTGCCAAGCCTTCAAGCGTAGATGTTCTTACATCCGCCGGAATAGATATCGTTACTCTTGCAAACAATCATATCCTTGACTTTGGTCAGGATGCAATGCTTGATACATTTACCTATTTAGATAAAGCAGGCATAAAATATGTAGGAGCAGGACATGACCTTGACGAGGCAAGCATAGCAAAGTATTTCAAAGTAGATGATTTCAATGTAGCCATAATCGGATCAAGCCATGTAATTCCTGTGGTTGAATGGAATGCCGGAAAAAACAAGCCCGGTGTTGCTACGACCTACAATCCAACAAGGCTTCTTTCTGAAATAAGCACAGCAAAGAAGAATGCTGATATAGTTGTGGTTTACGTACACTGGGGTACTGAACGCAGTACAAAGCCCGACACCTATCAGAGAAATCTAGCAAAAAAATACATAGACGGCGGTGCCGATCTGGTTATAGGTGCTCACCCCCATGTCCTACAGGGATTTGAATTTTATAATGGAAAATTGATTGCATACAGCCTTGGGAATTTCGTATTTACAAATGTCAAGAATGATACCATGATACTAAATGTAGCATTTAACAAGGATAAGTCATATACTGCAACAATTTCTCCATGTGCCATAGAAAATTACCGTCCGGTTTTACTTAAAGATAAAAATAAACAACAACAGCTGTTTGATAAGCTTCAACAACTATCATTCAATGCAAAGGTAGATAAAAAAGGTGTCATATCAGAGTAATTACAGCAAATATTAATGCCCGGTAATTTCTATCGGGCATTAATATTTTTTGAATTTAAGTTTTTCAGCACTTTTATAAGCTCGTCACAGTCAGTAAATTTTCTGCTTATTTTGTATTTATTTTTTCTTTTTCTAGGATCATTAAGTATATGTTCTGCTTGAAATGCAATATAGTTTCTATGTATCTTTAGATTACTCACATTATAAATAGGTTGGCCTATAAAAGATGAGCGTGTACTTTTGTCATATTTATCGGTAAAATAGCCTACTATATCAAACTCACTTGCATAAGATAATTTGCATGCATTGTTAACTAAATATCGTGTACGCATAGAAAACGAAAATATTGTACCGTAAAATCCCAGATTAGCCTTAATGTTTGGCCGAGAATTTTTAAAACTCGATGAAATAATGGGATCATAACAATTAATAACCCATATATCATTCGAAGAAGTAATTGCAAAAATATACTGAACGCAATTTTCTTCAATACTAGATGTCGATAACCATTTTATGAAAAACACAAAAGATATTAATAGCCCAATAGACATTCCTATATAGAATATACTAATTTCTTTGGAATCAGAGCCGAATTTTCCTGCAACTACTATACTTATAGGTGTAAGTATAATAATATAAAGAAAAATATAACTAAGTGGTATAACAATTTTCCATAACGTTCTTTTAAGCAAATACTTTCCCATATCCCCTTCTACAGGCAATCTACATATTGTCATTTTAGCTATTCCCCCTCCAAAAATAAATAACGCATATCATATTACCATATAAAGTTCTATTATTCAAGAGTACTGATATTACTGGATTACTGCCTTTATAAAATTTTTTATTTAATTATAAGACTTTTTAAAAATAAATGCGTATATACTTATGAAAGCACTAAATTCAATATATTTGATGCAATCAAATTGTTTTATAGAAGCTGCTATAAAAATCAAATTTTCTTTAATTTTAAGAAGGGACTGATGTTTTTATGAAAAATAATAACGCTGCATTAGGAATAATATTATTGGTGATAGGAGGAATACTGCTTTATAACAACCTTTTCCATATTAATCTATTTAGTATGGATTACATGTGGCCAATGTTTGTTCTTGGACCGGGTCTTGTTTTTGAATTTAATTATTTTACAACAAAAAAAGCGCCTGGCTTGCTGGTTCCCGGAGGGATTCTGACCACCCTTGGCCTTCTATTCTTCTTTGAAACATATACACACTGGAAATTTTCAGACATGACATGGCCATTTTATCCACTTGCGGTTGCAATCGGGCTGTTTCAATTATATCTTTTTTCCGGAAGACCAAAAGGACTTCTCATTCCTGTGGGAATACTTACAGCCGTCGGAGGCAGCTCCTTTGCAATAATATTTATTAACAAATTTACATCCTTTGCCGCACACAATTTATATGTACCTGTCATTCTCATAATATTAGGAATGTTTTTCTTATTTGCAAAACCTGAGAAAAAAGGAGAATTTTAGTGCTATTGGCATAACTCCATAAAGAAAGCACCAACTTTTGGGCTGGTGCTTTTTTATTTATCCTTATAACAAAACATTTTTACGTATTCAACTGCATTTCATCATGTATATTCTTCTTCAAAATAAATACTTTTAGAATTCCAAACATTACACAGGATGAACCTTTTCTTCATAATCCACCAGATTGCTGTCAATTCCATATTTACCGGCCTGGCGAAGTTTGAAGAAATTCTCTGCCACCTGCGGGAACAAAGCATATGACAGTACATCTTCTTCCTGTTCCAAATATTCCTTCATTTGCTCTCTAATTCCGTCAAGCTCAGGTGCTAATAAGTCGGCAGGCCTGCATGTAATAGGCTCCTCGTCCCCTAATATCTTCTTGATTATTTCCTCAGGTATTGGAGCCGGAGTCTTGCCGTATTCGCCTTTAACAAGTGCTTTTGATTCCTTTGGCACCATCTTGTATCTTTCACCCATGAGCACATTTAAAACAGCTTGAGTTCCCACTATTTGGCTTGTAGGTGTTACAAGTGGAGGATAACCGAAGTCTTCTCTCACTCTAGGTACTTCTTTTAACACTTCCTCATATTTATCAACAGCATTGGACTGTTTAAGCTGGGACACCAGATTGGAAAGCATTCCTCCAGGTACCTGATAAATAAGTGCATTTACGTCAACTCCCATAACCTTCACATCCAGTAATCCGCTTTCTAAGTACTTATCCTTTATGGGTCTGAAGTATTCTGCTATTTCACTCAACAATCCGAGATCAAGACCGGTATCAAAAGGTGTGTTTTTCAAAGTGGCTACAAGAGGTTCTGTTGCAGGCTGTGAAGTACCGAGGGCCATGGGTGATATAGCACAGTCAACCACATCAACACCCGCTTCTATAGCCTTAAGGTATGTCATTGAACCCACACCGCTTGTATAGTGGGTATGAAGCTGAACCGGCACCTTCACATTTTCCTTTATCGCTTTTATAAGTTCAAATGCTGCATATGGAGTTAAAAGGCCTGCCATATCCTTTATGCATATGGAATCACTTCCCATTTCCACCAACTGCTTCGCATCATTTACAAAATGCTGGAGGTCGTGCACAGGACTAATTGTATAGCAAACAGTTCCCTGAGCATGGCCGCCTTCCTTTTTACAAGCCTTTATTGCCGTCTCCACATTTCTAGGATCATTCAACGCATCAAATATTCTTAAAATATCAATACCGTTTGCAATGGATTTCTGAACGAAATATTCTACAACATCATCTGCAAAATTTCTATATGCCAATATGTTTTGGCCTCTTAAAAGCATCTGAAGCTTAGTTTTTGTTTTGCTTCTTATTTTTCTGAGCCTCTCCCACGGATCCTCGTCAAGAAACCTTAAGCAAGCATCAAATATGGCTCCTCCCCATGCTTCTAAGGAGTGATACCCAACACTATCCAATTTTTCCAATATAGGAAGCATATCATCAATTTTCATTCTGGTTGCTATAAGGGATTGATGAGCATCCCTTAAAACCGTTTCCGTAATACCAACCTTCGGCATATGACACCAACCTTCCTCAAATCTATTTAAATATCATTCAACTTTTCCAATTAAACTTTCTAAAGTGTAGTTAGGATATGGAAATCATAACATCTCCCGCACTTACTGCCGTACCTTTTCCAACATTAACAGATGCAACTGTTCCGTCCTTTGGAGCTGTAATTTCATTTTCCATTTTCATTGCTTCAAGTATCAGAAGCACCTGCCCCTTCTTAACACTATCCCCCGGATTTACATTCACCTTAAGAATTGTTCCCGGCATTGGAGCATTAACAGTTGTTGCTCCCTGTGGAACTGCAGTATCCTTCTTTGGTGCTGCTGCAGTTTGAGCCGATGATGAAGCCGGTGCTGCCGGTGCAGCCTTTACGGGTGCACTTGTAGCGGCTGCTGACTCAACCTTTACTTCTTCCACTTCAACCTCATACTGATTTCCGTTAACCTTTATAAGATATTTTTTCATAATTGTTAATCCTCCTGTCTAATATCACGTATTAAGCTTCCTGGAAAGCCTTTCGGCTCTTCCCGTTGTGTTCCATACCGGTGAAGTGGTAGGAACTCTCTTTATATTTCTTACAATCAGTTTATAACCTTCCCTTTTATCTAATTGTGCAATAGCGGCGGATATTACTGCCACTATTTCATCATTAATTTTGTTAGTTGTATTATTTGCCATAATCTCCTCCTGTTTTGTGTCTTGCGACATATTTTCCGATTAGAGAGGAATATTTCCATGCTTTTTGGCCGGCCTGTTCTCACGCTTGCTTGCAAGCATTTCAAGAGCATTTATAAGCCTCTGTCTCGTTGTTGCAGGCTCAATAACATCATCAACATATCCTCTTGATGCTGCAACATAAGGATTTGAGAACTTGCTTCTATATTCTTCAATCTTTGCATTTCTTGCTTCAACAGGATTTTCCGCCGATTGAATTTCTTTTCTGAATATAATGTTTGCAGCACCGTCAGGTCCCATAACGGCTATTTCGGCACTCGGCCATGCCAATACCATATCCGCACCGAGATGTTTGCTGTTCATAGCTATATAAGCACCGCCATATGCCTTTCGGAGTATAACGTTTATCTTTGGAACCGTAGCCTCAGAGAAGGAGTAAAGAAGCTTTGCACCATGTCTAATAACACCGTTATGCTCCTGTCCTACACCCGGAAGATATCCCGGAACGTCGGTTAACGTTATCACCGGAATATTGAAAGCATCGCAGAACCTTACAAAACGTGCCGCCTTATCTGAAGAGTTAACATCTAAAACACCTGCCATAAAGTTAGGCTGGTTTGCTATTATACCGACAGTGCTTCCGTTCATCCTTCCAAATCCAATAATGATGTTTTTGGCAAAATGCTTTTGAATTTCAAGGAAATCCCCATTATCAACGATCCTTGTTATAACTTCCAGCATGTCATAGGGTTTGTTGGCTCCTTCAGGAATTATATCGTTTAATTCTTCATCAATCCTGTTTAAATCATCACCCTTCGGCTCATAAGGAGCATCCGAAAGGTTATTGTCAGGCAGGAAGCTTATGAGTCTCTTTATTTCTTCAATACATTCAGTTTCACTGCTGCTCTTAAAGTGAGCAACACCACTTGTCGAGTTATGAGTATCGGCTCCGCCAAGCTTCTCAAAACTCACATCTTCACCTGTAACGGCCTTTATAACCTGAGGACCTGTAATAAACATCTGGCTGGTCTTCTCAACCATGAAAATAAAATCGGTTATTGCAGGTGAATAAACTGCACCCCCTGCACAGGGTCCCATTATGACCGATATCTGAGGTATAACTCCCGAAGCTAGGGTGTTTCTGAAAAATATATCCCCAAAACCGCTTAATGAATCTATACCTTCTTCAATTCTAGCACCGCCTGAGTCATTGATGCTTATAAACGGTGCACCCATTTTCATCGCCATATCCATTACCTTTGTAATTTTCTTAGCATGCATTTCACCCAAGGACCCGCCTATAACAGTGAAATCCTGTGACGAAACAAATACAAGACGGCCGTTGACCGTACCATATCCTGTTACAACTCCATCACCGGGCACCTTTTTCTTCTGCATACCAAACTCAATACTTCTTGTCTCAACAAATGCGTCGATTTCAACGAAGCTGTTTTCATCAAAAAGCAGGTTTAATCTTTCTCTTGCAGTCATTTTTCCGCTCTCATGCTGTTTCGCAATCCTGTCGGCACCTCCGCCAAGACTGATACTTTCCTTCTTCGCATGGAGCTCATTTATTTTGTCTATATTTGCCATTAAATTACCACCCCATAATTATTATTATAAACTATTATTACCTGGTACTATTTATAAGATTATATATCAAATAATAGTACAATGCAATAAACTTTTCCCTAAATTTGCTTAAAATCCTAACAAATATTAGATAATAAACAATTCTATTGAAAAAATAAAAAAAGCAGTAAATCTATTACATTTTTCCATTCCAAAACTATGTTTATACATAAGTTTGTATCATGGCATATGTAATAGATTAACGCTTCTTAACCTAATATACTCCAGCTCGTAACTGTCAAGAATCATTTGTCCTAATTAAGGTACATCATCCTCAAAGGCAATGGATACACAAAAATCATCACAAATTGCAGTTTTAAACCTGATACCTCTATTATTAAATTTAATTTTATCATTTGATGTATCAAGCCTTTTGAAATTCATTTTCATTCCCAGTTTAAAAACCTTTGAAGCAGCTTCCTTCCTTGTCCAATATGTTATTGTTTTTTGGGAAAACTCCACACCTTTAAATCTTTTTAAGTCCTCTTTTTCATTTATATTGTAGAAATGCTCAATTAAAGAAGGCTTTATCTCATCAATCCTCTCCATATCCACACCTATGCTGTTTTCAGATATCATTCCAATACAATACGGAAAGGAATGCGTTATTGATACACATAATTCGGGATATTGCAATATATAAGGTGCACAATCTCCACCCTTGAGAACATCTATGCATGAAGGATCAAATAGTCTGGAACTCTTCATTTTATATTTGAAAAGTGCAGACTTTACGGCATATCTTCCCGAAAGCCACTGAATTTTGTTCTTCTCATTCTTAAGGCTGTAATAATACTCCATTTCCTTATGGGAAAGGACCGAGAGAAGGTTTAAATCCTTCTCTTTCAATCTTTTTCCCATTTCAACCATATTCACAAGGCAGAAATCAAATTTATAATACTGCTTTAACGATTCAAGGGCATTTTTTAAAATATATTCTGTTTTAGAATTATATTCTATTTGAGGAAAGTTTGCCATAACAACCCTCCATCATTGTGCTATCTTCTTAACAGTGACTTTTTTAGCATAATAGCAAACCTCTCCCTTTTCATCGTACAGTATTACATCATAAGATTTTTCACTATCATTGCCACCGATCTTTTTAGCATACGCCTTATATTTACCGGATTTCTTAGGTGGGTTTACAATGCCGAACTCATCAACCTGCCATGGCAGATAAAGCCCATCAGTATTATACGAAGAATGAATACCGCAGCACTGCATTATAGAATCGGCAAATGCAGGATTTATCAGCATATTGTCAATATTATACTTCTTATTGTTTATCTGTTCCTCCGACAATGCAATTAAAAGTACAACTCCCCTATCATTATACTTAAACATATTGATTTTTGCGGCCTTTTCATCCATAAACAGCGGTCCTAAATTTATTGCATTAGGAAGCCTTTTGGATAATTGTTCAAGGGAATATTTAAACGGAATTTCAACCATATCGGCAGTTTCAATCTCTTTAAGCTTATTTAAATACTCATAATCTCCAATCATTGGTGAAACATCCATACTATTTAGTTCTATCAGCCTTCCCTCACCAATTTTAGGCTTAAAGTAATTGTAGAATGTAGCCTTTATGAAGCCATCGGAATATTTTACAGGCTTTAATACAACTTCCTGAGGCTTTTCATTGAAGAGCTTTAAAGCATTATTAAACTTAAGATTTTTAAAGCAATATTGACCGTTTTTCCCAAACAACAAGCTATGTGCCTGTGCACCCATTTCCATAAAACCAACAGCAGGCATTAAAGGCGTTTTTCCCACTCTGTGATGGTTAATGATAGGGTCTGCTTTAACGGAAAGTACCTTGTATATTCTTTTTATTTCTCCATCTTTTTTGCCGACCCAGTCTATAAGAGGTGTTTCATTTTTTATGCCGTGCCATTTCTTTAATCCCACAAAATAACTAAGTCCCTTACTTATTACAATCTCATCGATATTTATATTGCTTGATAGTATATTAATAAACTCATTAACTCCCCGTTCAGGCTCAATCAAATGAAGTCCCATTTCCTCAGCATTCTCTTTAACAAACTCATTTCTCCAAGCCATACCCATATCTTTCCATCCGGACCATGAAATGCTGACCGCTCTGATTTTCTTGTTCTGAGACTTAATCATGGACATAAAGCTGCTAAGAAAATTATTTGCTGAACAGTAATCCAACTGTGCTTCGTTTCCAAACCTACCGGATATGGATGAAAATGCAATAAGCACTTTTAAATGTTCTTTATCTACCAGCCTATATAGATTGCATAGTCCGTTGGCTTTAACTTCAAATACTTCCTCAAACTCTTCCTTTGTCTTCTGCCCTATAAGCCTGCTTTTTTCTATGCCTGCACCATGTATAACAACATTAACCGGACCGAAATTTGCTACAGCAGCATTAAGAACTTCTTTCAAGCCTTCATGATTTCTTACATCACAGCTGTAATAACGAACATCACATCCATTTTTTCTGATATCGTTTAAAAGCTTGTAGACCGAAATTGCTTTGTTCAATTTGTTGTACTCATTTTGAACCTCTACAGGAGTAGCTTTTTTACCCTCCCTCTTAAGCTTGTCATATATTTCATTCTTTTTTTGCTCCAATGAACTTTCGTCAAGCTTTGACAGCTCTTCTATATTAGGAGGCAAAACAGTTCTACCAACAATTGTAAGCTTAACCTTGAACCTTCTGGAAATTTCATGCACAATTCCTGCTGTAATTCCATTTCCTCCTCCTGTTATTACAAAGTGATTTGAATCAAATTTTTCAACAGCTGTCATATCTTTTCGATCCACATTATCCAACTTCAAAGTCACTCTTTTATCATCAACATATCCAACCTCATAAAGACTTGATGACTCCTCCAATTCATCATGGATTTTTTCCAATACATCCTCGTCGAGATTTAGACTGTTCTTTTCACACAGGTCGACTATTTTTACTTTTGATTTCCCAAACTCTTTTCTAAGACCTTTATAAAATCCGCATAGTGCACCATAGTAAGGATTCAACTTTAAATTCTCGTCGCTTGAAAAACCAAAGCAACCATCGGCAAAGACCGTGCATATTATTCTTAATGCCGGATCGGGTCTTATTTGAGACAGCTTTTTATAAAATATAAACCTTGTTAGACCGTTTAATTGCAGTATCTCTTTTTCTGATTCATATGTAAGTTTTTGAAATTCATAAGTTTCCCCTAAATGCCCGCAATCTATGATGACATCGGTCTTATTAATTATATCTTTACAGTTAATAATCCTTTCTTCAAGCTCCTCTGAACTAATGCATTTTTCGAACACAAACTCACCGACATCGGAAGAAATCTTTTTAAAATATTGGCAAACATCTCCTACTGCTTTTGAATTGTCTCCAATAACAAGGATGCTTTTGTCCTTTAAATCATAATCCTTTGCCCCAATGTTCTCCGAAACAGCTATGGGGTATTGAACGCACAGCTCCAATTGATCATCATTTTCGGCAACATCTTTATTATCAGCAACATCTTTTGTTTCGACTTGGGTATAATCACTATCATTAGTTATATCATTATCGTTATCACCATCATATTTGGATTCGGCCGGTTGCAGTGAGCTTTCGAATTCTTTTAAAACATTGATTTTAACCATATCAATTATAGATCGAATATTTTTGAGCTCAGACTGGCTTATTTTTACATTTCCATCAATATTGAATTTCCGAACCAGCTCAGAGAAAATAGTCGCTTGCTTTATGGTATCAATACCTAAATCAGCTTCAAGCTCCATATCATCCTCAAGCATTTCAACAGGATACTGGGTAACCTCAGAAATAAGCTTTAATACCTCCGCACCCACATCATTGTCATTGAAATCCCTAGGCTTCTTACTGTCGTCATTTTCCCTTACTATATCTACATCCTGCAAATCTTTAGTTTTAGGTAATTGTGTTGCATCTTCCGCATCAATGTTTGCAGCTTTTTTACCTTTTTCTCTCACAAACTCAATTAAGGCTCCGATTGTTTTGTACATTGAAAGATTCTCAGTGTTTTCTTCAGTTATTTCAAACCTGTCCTTTAAAATTGAGAATATAGTGGCTTGTTTTACAGTATCAATTCCCAAATCGGCTTCCATTTCCATTTCCTTATCAAGGAGCTCAACCGGATACAATGTTATTTCCGAAACAATCTTTAGAACTTCATCTTCACAATCATTTGCAGACTCCATCATAGCCGGCTTCACTTCAATTTTTTTAGCTGTAATATCTTGTGCATTGCTTTCAGATTGAGATTTCGCAACTTCAACATTATCCTTTTCCATTGATTCGTCACATAACATAGTCTCTGCAACAAGAAGTCTTCCATAATTCTTTAAACATGCATCTTTCGAAGATATCCTCTCAATCCATTCCTGATATGCCTTTTTGTCAACAATCCTTTCATCTCCTCTAGCCACTCTTTGCAGCAAATGGTAGTTTCCATTGCCGCCAAAAGCGGACACCGTCCTTAGAACATACTCAACCTCATAGTCGCCACCCTTGGATAAATTGAGGCCTTCAAGATCAGGATCAGGCTCCTTGTAATTTACTACGGGAGGAATTTTCTGATACTGCAGCACCTTTGCCGAAACGGCTTCTTCAATGGATGCACCTAAAGTATGGCCTGTCATTCCTTTTGTGTTTATTACTTTAATTTCCCTAAACTTATCGCCAAAAGCACTTTCTAAAGCTTCCTTTTCCATATTTGAACATCCACCCTGCCTATGGGAATAGGTCTCATGGGAGCAATAAACCATTTTAGACGCTATGGCATGTCTGCTAAAGTTATGCATTTTTTCCATTTTGGATATAAACTTGTCCAACTCTATACAATGCTTATTTGTATCAATTCTCGATTGGTGTCCGCCGGAATTAAACATATGAGTGCCTAAAATACGGCATATGCCGTTCATTCCTCTTTTAGCAACATCCGAATCTTTTTCGATAATAAGTCCCACGGCACCTGAGCCTAGAATCATACCACTCCTACGCTTATCAAACGGAATAGCAGCATCATACAAATTGTCCGCTTCAGTAAGTGCACCGACACTCGAGAATGCCCCTCCAACCCACGGCAGCATATTTCTTCCGTTGGTTATATCTGCTCCTATAACTATCATCCTGTTGGCATGTCCCGCATATATCAAGTCCTCGGCAACGGTTACCGCACTTGCTGTCGTTGAGCATGCTGAGCTTATGTGCATATTAGGACCTTTCGCTCCTATAAACTGTGCTAACATGTTATTGGCTTTAGATGTCAGCTGAGTCAGTAAATTGTAATTGAATTCATAAACATCCGATTCGGTCAGATTGTTTGAAAGCCTTGAATAATGCAATGCGAACCAATCAGTCAATATTTTTTTGGAATCATAGTCATTTACTTTTGAAATAACCCCCTCAAAAAACTTTAAGATATCCTTTCTTGTACTTGAGCTGAACTTAGCTGCAGTATACTTAGACACTTCAGATATTACCGCTTCAATAGGAGATAATCCGCTTGCGAAAATAATACCGGTTTCATCCTGCATCTCTTCCGGCAAAACAAGCCTTCCCGGCAATAAATTGCCTGAAGATGCCTTTTTAAGCTCCCTAATAAGTGGAATTCCTGCATCCTTTAACGCCTCATACCCTGCTGCAACTCCTGCACATACATTTTGAGTCATTTGATTTAAAAACTTTTCGTCAATAAGATAATCATTGACCATATCTATTTTTCCGAATTTACCTACAAAATGTATGACCTCATTTATTGATGATATTCTTTTAAATACAGTTTCCTTTTCATTTTTTATAAGTCTTGTAATATTTAAATCCAATATGCTTTCTGCTTCCTCATCAGTAAGCATTTCAATCATGTTTCTGCCATCTAAAATATACTGAAAATTATCATCCGTAAAAGCCTTCTTAAATGTTCCGGGAAGTCCCATGGAAACACCGGTATATAAAAGACTTTCCCTGTTATTTTCAAAGCTTTCTCTGATACTTTTAAGACTTTCCTCGGGTTTTTTAACCGTACCGCCAATATTTTCGCATGGGGTATCTTTTTGATCTACTTTATAAACAACAGTACTGACATTTTCTTTCTGCAAGCCAAGAACCGTGTTGGAAGGAACATAATTAATCTCCACACCACCGGCAAAAAGCATTGCAAGTGCTTGTTTAAAACATTCTACCGGGCATTTGCTCCTGTTATTTACATTTATCACTTTAACTTCCTTATCGGAAAGTATACTTTTTACAATGTTAGTTAGAACGTTGGAAGGTCCTGATTCTATAAATACCCTTACACCCCTTTCGTAAAGCTTTAACACAGAGTCGGCAAATCTTACAGGCGATAATATTTGTTCTTTCAACACGTCAGCCACATTATCGTTCCCTATCATCAAATCATTATAAAATTCCGATAAATGACATGCCATTATTTTAAATTTAGGACTGCTAAACCTGATATCCTTTATGCTTTCATAAAACGATTCCGCTGCCCTAGATACAACATCCGTATGAAACGCATGGGATACATTTAAAATGGTGTTCTTGTATCCATTTTGGTTTAAATACTCGGAAAATCTCTCAATTTCCTTTTTGTCTCCTCCCACAACCGTCTGTTCCATAGAATTGATGTTGGCAATCATTACACCAAGCCCGGAAGACTTTATGATTTCCTCCACCTTATCCGCTTTTTCCTTTATGCTAAGCATGCTTCCTCTCTGATCTTCATCAATGCTGTCAAATGAATAACCTCTATGGCCTATTATGCTTACAGCCGATTTCAAATCGATCATTTCACCTGCAAACAGCGATGTTATCTCCCCAAGACTGTGCCCAATCATAAAATCTGCCTTAATTCCTGCCTCACATAACAGCTTGTACACTCCAATATTGCTTATAAACATTGCTGGATGAGTATTTTTAGTGTTTTTTAGAGTATCTTTAAGCTTTTCATCATCTCCGAAAATTAAAGGCATTATGGAACTGTTGTATTTGGACTTCCAAATTGCATCCGCATTCATATAGAAAGCCTTTACACAGGGGTAAGTTTCATAAAGTCCCTTCAGCATATTGGGATATTGGGAGCCTTGCCCCGGAAACATTAAGGCTATTTGGGAAGATGTCACCTCAGGACCGTTACCTGCATAAATCCCCTTTAGATTTAGTTTATTGGCCTCATTTAATCTGTCTTCTCTTATATAATGTTCAACCATTTTCCATTTGTCCTTCAACTGATGAAGCGAGCCGGCACAAATAGATACACGCCAATTGTGCTTGCAACTGGCAGATATGTTATTGATATAAACAGCCTTTTCAAACGTATCTTGAGATTCTTCACAATTTTTAACAAACGATTGGTAGGAGCCAATCAAATCTTCAATGGAATCACCCGAAAACAAAACAGTCTCTTCCTTATTTGTAAAATTTTCTTTAAAATCTAAAATATTATTTCCATCATTCCTGCATTTGTTTATACTTAAGCTGTACGATTTTCGCAAAAACTCAGGCCTGAATTCCTCCAGGCAAATATGATAATCAGCACCTCCAAATCCATATGAACTCACGTTAGCCCTTCTTGGATGCTGAGAATTTTCCATCCATTTTATGTTATCCTGAAGTATATAAAACGGCGAACCTTCCAACTGCAACTTTGGATTTATTTCCACAATGTTTGCAGTTGCCGGCAATATTTTGTTTTGAAGTGCCAGTGTGGCCTTTATAAAGCCTGCAATCCCTGCTGCATTTTTTAAATGTCCTATATTTGACTTTATCGACCCGACACCACAGAAATTTTCTTTTTGTGCACCCAGCTCGGCAAAGGCTTTTTTCAATGCCGAAACCTCAACAACATCCCCAACAATGGTTCCGGTACCGTGAGCTTCAATCATTTCAATTGTATCAACCGGATAACCTGCCATTTGACATGCTCTTTTTATAACCCTAACCTGACCTTCTTCACTTGGTGCCGCAATATATTTTCCTTTACCGTCGCTTCCCTGTCCGTATCCCGAAATAATAGAGTAAATATGATCTCCATCCCTTAAAGCATCCGAAAGCCTTTTAAGTACTATTGCACCGCCTCCAAGTCCCATAACAAACCCATTTGCCCTTGAGTCAAAAGGATATATGCCATCGGGAGATAAAGCATTTATTCCGCTAAAAGATACCAATCCGATTTCCGATACGGTTACTTCCACCCCTCCGGTTATGGCAGCATCAAACTCATGGTTCAAAAGACCTGAAACACTAGCTGCAATAGCTGTAAGTGATGAGGCACATGCAGTATCTATTACATATGATGGCCCCCATAAATCCAATATATTGGAGATCCTTCCTGCAATTACATTTTGCAGATATCCTGGAGAAGTATCTTCAATTATCGGCAAAGTATCCTTAAGAACATCCCGGGAAACATCTTTTAAAATCTCTTGAATTTTCGGCAATCTCTCCTTAGAAATATCAGGATGATTTAAAATATGGCTTTCTACATTTGCAAAAAAAGTTCTTCTTACTACATTCTCAAACTTTTCCCCCGGACATGCATTACATAAAATAACTGCCGTACGCTCTTTAGGAAGACTGCTTTTCAAATTTTCTACAGCTTGATCGACGCAATATATTGCGGCCTTTTGATTATTATCCATGTATGCTGCAACTGCCGGGGGTATCCTGTATTTCCTCCCCAAACTCATAAAATCAAATTCATCTATCATTGCAGCAATCTTAGTGTAGCTCTTGTCCTGCTTGCTTGTTTTACCTTTTACCTCCGGTCGGTAAAATACGGATTTGTTAAAGTAACGATCGGGTATTTCTTTAATCGATACTCTCTTTTCCAATATATTTTTCCAAAGAGCATTGGTATTCATTGCATCAGGCAAAATACACCCTACCGCAACAACGGCAACTCTCTCCTGAGGATAATAATACTTCATAACAACAACCTCCAAATTACATTAAAAATACAGATTTAAATTTATTTAAAATTTTTAATTAGCCGCATCTTTAATGCCAATGGTGAGCAGTCTTTTTTCATTAAGTATTGCCTTGTAAATTTTCATAGGTTGAAATGATGTGAAAAAAACGTTGTCCAACTTACTAAATAATGATAGAATCGGTATTGAAATACAGTCACACCAATGAGAGAATGGTACAAAAGTAAGTCTTTTGCCATTTTCTGAATTGATAAGTACTTCCAGATTCCTTTCCTTTGAATCAAATAAAGATTCACAATAATTCATAAATATCTCTCCCCTATTGAATAAATTAAATAAATAAAAATCAATTTTGAAATTAATATAAATATTTTTTTAAATTAATATAAATAATTGATAATGTATATATTTAAGCTCTAATATCTAAAAATCATTCCACCACTGCTTGCTCCTGCACCGTGTGCCTGCATCATTACAAGATCTCCTCTTTTGAGTCGTCCTGAAACAATAAGTTCATTAAGATTCAAAGGACTCATGGCACCTACTGTGTTGCCGTACTTGTAAAACAGGTTCTGACTCTTCTCCTTCGGTATACCAATCATATTAAGCTGTGCTTCCCATATCTTTGTTGATTGATCGGATGTAACAAAAAAATCAATATCATCTATTGCCAGATGAGTCTCTTCAAGAAGCTTATCCGCAACAATCTTTGAGTATTCGGCAGAACTGTTAAAAATCAAATTGCTATCTGATATTTTCATAAAAAAAACACTCGGATCCAATTCCTCCATATCTTCACGATTAAAACTAGTACCAAATGTAACCTTTGCATTATGATACAAAGCATGATTGGTAAAAAGATAAGATGCCAGGAAATTCTTTATTTCAGAATACCCTATAAGCATTGCCACAACAGCATCCCCGAATAAAAACACAGTCTTAGGATCAGGTTTTCCCCAGTGTCTTATACACTTTCCGATAGCACTGCTTCCAAAAATAAGAACATAGTCGTCACCGGTAGCGATATATCGAATAGCCATATCCATAGCATGCAAAAAGCCGCTGCATGCCGAGCAAATGTCAAAGGCAGGTATTCCTTTCTTTGCTCCAAGCTTTCTCAGCACCCCAATTGATGAAGCAGGTATCATATAATCGCCAAATAACTTGGTGTATATGACTCTATCCACTCTATCAATATCTATATCCGCTCTTTCCAGACACTGAATTGCAGCTTCAGCCATTAAGTCCTCCAGCTTTTCGTCAATCTGAGTCCATCTTCTTTCCTTTATTCCCAACGAGTACTCAACTGCTCTATTAGTTGCCAAAATATCATAAGTATCAATAATATACTGATTTGAAACCACATGCTGAGGAATGCCTACACCTGTAGATACAATTCTCGCATACCTATCCATTTTCAATGACCTTATTTCAGGGAATTTTATTTCTGTTTCCATTGGGCCTCCAATTATTCAAATATATTAAATGCGATTAATCTTTTACATCTATATTCTGCTAAATGTAATATTAATTATAGTTGTTAGTCTTAAACTTTATATATTAAGCCTCCACCACTTAGACCTTCCCCATGGGATATCAGCATAATATTCATACCTCTTTGAATCTTTCCCGTTCTAAAACCATAATCCAAAAGTAATGGCAGCATCGCAGACATAGTATTTCCATAATCCTTTAAAAGGGTAATGCTTTTATCCTCCGCTACCCCCAATACATCCAATGTGAGTTCCCAAATTTTGCGATTATTCTCGGTTACCAGAACCAAATCAATATCATTTATTCCAAGGCCGCTTTCCAAAAAAAGATTTTGTGAAACGGCAACAACTGCCTGTTTGTAAAACTCTTCTGCTACTTTCCAGTTATCCATTTTATATGTATCAAATACACGTGACATTTGGTCCTTGTCGTCTAATGATTGATCCAGATCAACAAGTGTTAAGGGAGTTATCGCAGTAGCATTCTCATAATATTCATAATTAGAATAAAAATAACTTGCCAATATATGTTGCTCTTTGGAATATCCCAACAAAATTGAGGCAGCTCCATCCCCAAACAAGAAAGCTATCCTTGGATCGGTCTTGCTTAACAACTTGGTGGTCATGCCTCCGGACACAATAAGAACATAGTCGTCTCCGGTACTTATATATCTTGATGCGGCATCAACAGAGTGCAAAAATGACGATATTCCGCCATCAATATCAAAAGCATGTACAGCAGTTGTACTTTGAAGCTTCTGCTGCAATATGCTTGCTGTCATTGGTAGAAGGTTGTCTCCATAGAACTTATTTACAATAAGCCTGGATAAATCATCCGGCTTTAAACCGTATTCTACCAGACATTTATCAGCTGCTTTTTTTAAAATATCACTGTCAGACTCATGGTCATATGCTACATGCCTTGTTTCAACTCCTATGGATTTTACAATAGCAGAACTTTTAAAAGGCAGGCCGTTTCTATATATGATTTCCTCATTGTTTACTATTTTTTCTGGTAAGTAGGATGCTGATGATTTTATTTCGCAATAGCGGTCTATGTTCTTCCTTTTATATTCAGGAAAAATATATTTAGTATTCGTCATATATACCCCCAAAATTTTATGAACAAAACCCTTAAGGATTTTTTATTCTTAATTTTTTGCATGATAAATCAAAGTGTATCCTGAACTTTTACTGTTTTTAACACAAGGGAAATTCTCGACTTTCTTAGGTACTTCAATAATTTATTGGATTAATTATTCCGGTCCGGCACTTAGGATAGTGCCACAGCTTCATGCATACTCACGTAAAGGCAGTATAAAAAGCTTTTGTAGTTATGTTTTACCTATAACCCCGGATAAGGCTGGCTTATAGAAAGATAATGCTTTTTGAAGGCACTGTATAATTAAGAGTAAAACTTCAAAATTTCAAAATAATTAAATACCATTAATTTTTACATTTATCTTCTGCTAAATGTATAATTAATTGCGTATTTAATGCAGCAATAATTAAGTTTACAATGTACAAAAATATAATCTTATCAAACAATTACCTGTCAAAAAAATATAAAATTAATAATTGTTTAATACAAATATGATAATACAGGATAAAAAAAATGTAAAGTCCCATACATAATAAGTTAACTGAATATATACTTTCTAAGTACAATTGTTTTGTGTCCCTTTCACTGTAAAGAATTGCCCATGTCGTTCCATAATGGTATAATTTAATTAAGATATCAATTTAGCTATATTAAATACGATTAATCTTTTACATTTATATTCTGCTAAATGTAAGATTGAGAGTAAATAACGTATTTAATGTATTAATTTTTATTAATTTTAAGAGGAGGGATCAGAAAACATTTATTTAAGACAAAACTAGAGAATTTAGATTAAAAATTAGGAGGTAACGATGTTAAGTAAAAAGAGTTTTCTAAAAAAAGTATCAGTGTTCTTGTCAGTTACATTGCTGACATCTGTAGTGGTTATTCCTCAGACCACTGCAACATCCAATGCTGCACCAACATTCAATTATGGTGAAGCATTACAGAAATCAATAATGTTTTATGAGTTCCAACGTTCCGGAAAACTTCCTGAAAACAATAGAATTAACTGGCGTGGAGACTCAGCTCTTACAGACGGTGCCGATGTCGGTGTTGATTTGACAGGCGGTTGGTATGACGCAGGTGATCATGTCAAATTCAACCTTCCCATGGCTTATACCGTTTCAATGCTTTCATGGAGTGTATATGAAGCACGGGATGCTTACGTAAAAAGCGGACAACTTCCCTATATTTTAGACAATATTAAATGGGCTACAGACTACTTGATCAAGTGCCATACCGCTCCAAACGAATTCTATTACCAGGTTGGAAACGGTGATGATGACCATAAATGGTGGGGTCCTTGCGAAGTTATGCAAATGGCAAGACCATCATATAAAGTTACATCTTCAAGTCCCGGTTCCACGGTTGTAGGTGAAGCTGCAGCGGCTTTAGCATCAGCATCAATAATATTCAAAGAAACCGATCCTACATATGCTGCAAATTGCTTAAAACACGCAAAAGAGCTTTTCTCTTTTGCAGACACTACCAGAAGCGATAAAGGTTATACTGCAGCAACCAATTTCTATACTTCCCATAGCGGATTTATAGATGAATTAACATGGGCTGCTATATGGTTATATATGGCAACAGAGGATCAGTCATACCTTAATAAAGCTGAGTCCTACGAACCTCAATGGCAAAGAGAAAACCAGTCCACCGATCTCAAATTCAGATGGGGAATGTGCTGGGATGATAAGCTTATGGGATGTTTCCTTTTGCTTGCTAAATTAACAAATAAAGATGTATATAAGGAAGCTATTCAAAGGCATTTGGATTGGTGGTCTGTTGGAACAGGCGGTTCACGTATAGCTTATACAGCTAAGGGGCTTGCATGGTTAACTACATGGGGTTCCTTAAGGCATGCATCCACCACAGCATTTTTGGCAAGTGTCTATGCTGACTGGAGCGGATGTTCGTCAGACAAGGCAAAAATATATAACGATTTTGCCAAACAGCAGATAGACTACTGTCTCGGAAGCACAGGCAGAAGCTTCCTTACAGGCTTTGGAGAAAATCCTCCACAGCATTACCATCACAGAACAGCTCACGGTTCCTGGTATGATTCCATGAAAGTGCCTGAAAACCACAGACATACACTGATTGGAGCACTTGTTGGCGGACCTAAGAGTGCAGCAGACAATTCATACTATGACAAGATTGACGATTATGAATCAAATGAAGTTGCATGCGACTATAATGCAGGTTTTGTCGGTGCTTGTGCAAAGATGTATGAAGACTACGGCGGAACTTCAATACCTAATCTGACTGCAAATGAAACTCCTACGGAAGATGAGTTCTATGTAGAAGCAGCAATCAACAATCAGAGTGCAAACCATATTGAAATCAGAGCATTCCTTCTGAATAAATCTGCATGGCCTGCAAGAATGGGCGACAAGCTTTCCTTCAGATATTTTGTTGATTTGTCGGAAGTTATTGCTGCAGGTGCAAGTCCATCCGATATAAAAGTGTCGTCAAACTACAGTCAGGGCGGTACTGCAAAAGGTCTTACGCCTTGGGATGAATCCAAAAACATATATTACGTGACTCTAGACTTTACAGGAACAAAAATATATCCAGGCGGTCAGTCACAGCATAAACATGAAATTCAGTTTAGATTATCGGCCCCCGAAGGAACAAGCTACTGGGACAACAGTAACGACTTCTCGTTTAAAGGAGTGTCAAAAGATTCAAACGGAGCTGTAAAAGTAACAAATATGCCTGTATACGATAACGGAGTATTGGTTTACGGTATGGAACCGGATGGCGGTACTCCTGCAACTCCAACTACTAAACCTACACCTACTTCAAGCGGCAATAAAGTATACGGGTATGTAAAACCAAGCTTTAACTATACAGAAAATCAAGCAGCAGCTGTACAATCCGGATTTAAGGTTGAGTTAGAAGGCACATCTTTAAGTGCAGTTACAGATGAGAATGGTTATTTTGAAATTACCAATGTGCCCGGAAACAAGGTATATACCCTTGTAATAAGCAAAGATGGATATCTTGCGAGAAAGGCTTCAATTACAGTTAACGGTAATAAAGAAATTTCCTCAAAAACTGCACCTATTGACATATGGGCAGGTGACATTCCTGTAAACGGTGTACAGAATAATACCATCAATATGGCCGATGTCATAGAAATAGCAAAATCCTTCGGTAAGACATCTTCTACATCAGGTTTTATGTCGTCTGCAGACTTTAATAAGGATAATACCGTCAACATGGCCGATGTTATTATACTTGCTGTAAACTTCAACAAAACACAGGCGGATTACCCAGAATTATAATAAGTGATTTTAATCTTTATTAGAACCATATAATATTTTTAGGGATACCCAATTCTAAAATTAAACGATTGGGTATCCCTTATTTAATGTAGAAATAAAATTTAACAAAAAATTTATTTCTTCTTGGTAATTATTAATATAAAATATTATTGAAAATTTATAAATAAAATTTATATTCTAAGGGGGAGATTCAATGAAAGCCAAAAAAAAGGTTAGCAAATGTATAAGCTTAGCTTTGTCCATCATTATGGTGCTAAGTATGCTTTCTACATTTAACCTTGCATCATTCGCAGTCGACAGCAACGACTACAACCTTGTTGAAAACGGCGATATGGAAAATGGAACAAATTGGTGGCATAGTAATGGAGGAGGAAGTCTCACATCTGCCACAGATGTAAAACACAGCGGAAGTTCCAGCATTAAAACAAACGGAAGGACCAATGGATGGAACGGTGTAGCCCAAGTGCTTACCGACAACCAAAGGGAAAATCCTCAGGTTGGAAAGACATACCATGCTTCTGCATGGGTTATGTTTGAC
>ENA-UOYA01000253-UOYA01000253.1-activated-sludge-metagenome-genome-assembly--contig:-NODE-253-length-75526-cov-64.889454_pt1 | contig 75526 bp, 69 predicted proteins | sample MGYA00238163_ERZ764804 | MGnify/ENA primary metagenome ERZ764804 (study PRJEB28919, sample SAMN05720223) | activated sludge metagenome | isolation source: Anaerobic digester | place: Hong Kong...
TTTATAGATATCTCCAAAAAAAATTAAAATTATTAATTACATTTGTTGCCTTTAATATTAATACTTACCGGGAATGAAAGTTGAAATTCGTGAGGCTGTAACTACTTCTGAGATAAAAAAATTTGTCCGTTTCCCACATAAACTGTATAATAATTGCAAACAATATGTACCTGTTCTCGACAAGGGAGAGATTTTTTCATTGACAAAAAGTCCTTCTCTGAGATATTGTCAGATTAAATTATGGCTGGCATATTCCGGCAACAATAAAATTGTCGGACGTATAGCAGGAATTTACAACCCGAGGGCTAACGAATACCATAATAATAAGAGAATCAGATTTGGATGGTTTGACTTTGTAGAGGATATTGAGGTTGCTGCAGCTCTTCTTGGTAAGGTTGAAGAGTGGGGAGTTTCTCTGGGGATGGAAGAGATTCATGGTCCTCTCGGATATAATACTTGGTATAGGCAGGGAGTGTTAATTGAGGGATTTGAAAACACACCGCCTGCTAACTGTTTGTATAACTATCCTTATTACAGATCTATTCTGGAACAACTTGGTTATGACAAACAACTTGACTGGAAGCAGATAAAGTTGATTGCCAATGTAGGTGTTCCTGACAAGCTGAAAAGGATAAATGAGATGTTGATGGAGAGATACAAGCTTAAAATTGCTGACATAGAGATGTTCAAGAATAACGATAAAATGCTTTTAGAATTCTTTGAGAGTTACAACACAAGTTTTAGGAATATTGACAATTTTGTGCCTCTTGACAGGGAGGAAATTCTGGAAATAGGGCGAGAGTACATTCCTTTACTTCAAAAGGAACTTACTTGTGTGATAATTGATCAGAATAATAAAATTGCAGCTTTTGCTATTTGTTTCCCGAGTTTTTCAGAGGCTCTGAAAAAAACACATGGTAAACTTTTTCCCTTTGGCTGGTACCATATTTACAGAAGTTTAAAAAAATTTGACAGCATAGATTTGATGATTATGGGTGCGGCTAAGGAATGGCAAAACACAGGAATATCGTCTGTGATTCATACATATCTGGCAACTCGTTTTAAAGAGCTTGATATTCGGTATGCCATAACTAATCCTCAAGCTGAGGAAAACTCGGTGTTTAAGGTGTGGGAGAGATATCAATATTCTCCTTATATGAAAAGAAGATGTTATATTAAAAGTTTGCATAAAGCATGAAAATCTCGGAAATATGTTCACTGATTGAAGGGACTGTAGTCATCGGGGAATCGAGAATGGATGATGAGGTGGAATATGCATTTGCCTCAGATCTGATGAGTGATGTACTGACGGTGAAAATTCAGAATTTTATTTTGTTGACAGGACTTTGCAATGTGCAGGCTGTGAGAACGGCTGAGATGTCAGATGTACCATATATGATAATATGCCGAAACAAGCAGGTAACTCCTGATATGCTCGAGGTTGCGGAAGAGAGCAATATTGTGATTATCTGTACACGCTTTTCGATGTTTAAATGTGCAGGAATTCTCTATTCAAACGGACTTAAACCTGTATATTAATATGCATGTTGAGTATAATGTTGAAGGAGGAGATTTTTCGAATGCCGGAAGTGCTTCTTCTCAGATCAAGAGAATACTGAAGCAGTTAAATGTTGATCCGTCATTGATAAAGAGAGTTGTTGTAGCTTTGTATGAAGCAGAAGTAAATGTGGTGGCACATGCATACAGAGGTGTAATAGGTGCCGATATTAATCCCTCAGGTATCTATATCACGGTAAAAGATGAGGGGCCGGGTATTCCGGATGTTGAGCTGGCTATGACCAAGGGCTATTCTACAGCTTCCAAAGAGGTTCGCGAAATGGGTTTTGGGGCAGGTATGGGGTTGCCGAACATCAGTGAGAATGCTGATAAATTGAGTATAGATACGGTTGTGGGCAAAGGGACTACTTTGAATATTGAAATAAAGTTTTGATGAGAAGAGGAGAAACCACATATCACAGAGCTCTTCAAATCATGCATGACATCTGTATTGGCTGTTCTCACTGCATGAAGGTTTGTCCGACCGAAGCATTGAGAGTTTCAGAGGGGAAAGCCAAAATTCATGTTGACTGGTGCATTGATTGTGGAGAGTGTTACAGAGAGTGTCCTACAAGGGCCATTCGTGTAATGGACGATGATTTTCAAAAAATATTTGACTACAAGTACAGGATTTTGCTTGTGCCATCAGTTTTTTATGCCCAGTTTGATGACCATATTAATAAGGATGTGATAAATGGCATAATCGGAGAATTGGGATTTACAGAAATTTGTGCTGTAGAGCAAAGTGTCGATACTCTCATTAAAGAAGAGAATGAATATGTTAAAAATGCAACTAAACCTGCAATATCTTCGTTTTGTCCGGCAGTTGTACGACTGATTCAAGTTCGTTTTCCTTCTCTTGTGGACAATATTATGAGACTATTGCCTCCTATTGAGATTACCGCTCAGTATTATAAACGCCATTTTGCTTCGGCCGGAGTTGCTGAGGAGGATTTGGGTATTTTTTACCTTACTCCTTGTATCGGAAAAATAGCTGCTGTCAAATCACCTGTTGGGGGTTATATTTCTCCTATAAACGGGGTTATCAATATGGATTTCTTTTTTAACAAGGTTTATCTTGCTTATAAGCAAAAATTGCCTGTTACAAAATCCGTGAAGGTTAACGGTGCCATTTCTTCAAAGGGTGTTTTGTTTCCGACCACAGGTGGTGAGGCTAAACATATTGAAGGGAAAAACCTGTCAATCGATGGAATGAATAATGTAATCGACTTTTTGGAAATGCTTGAGAATGAAGAGATAGAAGGGTTTGATTTTCTTGAACTCAGAGCGTGCGACCAATCTTGTGCAGGAGGGATACTGTCTCACAGGAATCGCTTTCTTATAGCGGAGAGTATGAAAAATTATGCCTCCACTTTGCCGTCGACCCATGATCTTGTTTCTGAATATAAAAAACACTGTTCAGCGGTGATTCATATGGATAAAATTGAACCTCGGTCAATGGTTAAGTATGATAGTGATCTTGAGAGGGCAATTAATAAGATGGAAAAGGCAAGGGAACTGAGAAAACTTTTTCCTGGAATTGATTGTGGTGCCTGTGGAGCTCCAAGTTGCGAGGCTCTGGCTGAGGATGTAGTCAAGGATCAGGCAGATATAAATGACTGTATTTTCTTGAGGACTCTTTACGAAAAAATGGGAGAGATTTCTCTTTCTGAGGCAGTGAGGATTATGGAGAGCATTTGGGGAAAGGACCGATTTAACAGAAAAAACAATTAACAATATGATATATGTCAGTTAATGAAATTATCGAGAAATTAAATTTGAAGGTTTTTTACCTCCCTCAAGGTACAGAGCGTGATGTTAAAGGAGGATATACTTCCGACTTGCTTTCTGATGTTATGGGGCATGCAGAAGAGGGGCAGGTTTGGATTACATTGCAGACTCACAAAAATGTTGTTGCGGTAGCTTCTTTGAAAGAACTTGCTGCAATCATTCTTGTTAAGGGATTTGTGCCGGAGGCAGAGACCGTCGAAGCCGCTATATCAGAGCAAATCCCTCTTTTGGGCAGTGACCTTGGAGCATTTGAACTCTCCGGGAAATTGTATGATCTTTTAAAATGATTAAGGCAGATCTTCATCTTCATTCTGTATTGTCTCCCTGTGGTGATATTGAGATGACTCCATCTTTTATAATCCGGAGAGCTAAGGAGAAAAATCTTGGAATGATTGCTGTTACTGATCATAACTCCACCAGGGGTTATGAGGAGATAGCTAGGATAGGAAGACGTGAAGGTGTTGCAGTGATGTGTGGTGCAGAGATTACTACCAGAGAAGAAGTGCATGTTGTTGCTATTGTGAATGATGTTGTCAGGGAGGAGTTTCAACTTTGGCTTGACAGATATTTGCCAAAAATACCCAACAGAGAAGATATTTTCGGTTATCAGATAGTGGTGAATGAATCAGAGGATGTTGTCTATCAGGAACCTTATCTTTTGCTAAGTGCGCTGGATCGTTCAATTGATCAGGCAGAGGAGTACATTCATTCTTTAGGTGGCATCTTTATTCCTGCCCACATAGACAAGTTGCAGAATTCGATAACGAGTCAGTTAGGCTTCGTTCCGCCGGGAATCAGGGCTGATGCTCTGGAACTCTCATACAGGTCAGATCTTCAACTTCTATTAAAAAAATATCCGTGGATTGAGAATTATTCTTTTGTCAGATCTTCAGATGCTCATTACCCGGATGATTTTGGAAATATTTTTTCTGTGTTAGATATCCAGGAACCTTCTTTTGAAGCTTTGAAGGAGGCTCTTAAACTAAAAAAAGTCATCTTATGAATGATTTGTCAATGCATATTATAGATATTATTCAAAATTCCCTCAGAGCAGGAGCAACTTTGATAAAAGTTATCATTGAGGAGAATCATGATGACGACCTGCTTGTTATTACAGTTGAGGATAATGGTTGTGGGATGAGCAGTGAGCAGGTAACAAAACTTAATGACCCATTTTTCACATCGAGGACCACAAGAAGAGTCGGGATGGGAGTCCCTCTTCTTAAACAAACTGCGGAGCAGAGTGGTGGCGAGCTTGAGATTAAATCGGAACCGGGGATTGGAACAACTGTCAAAGCTTCTTTTGGATACTCACATATTGACAGGCCTCCACTTGGAGATGTAGCGAATGCATTTATGCTGATGGTTTCTGCCAATCCTGAGATAGATTTTATTCTAAGATATGTAGTGGGAAATGCTGATTATCTTTTTAATACAGTTGAGATTAAAAGGGTTTTAGAAGGGATACCTGTCAATGAACCATCTGTTATCAGGGCTCTTACTGAAATGATTAGAGAGAATATTGAAGATCTGAAAAAGAAAAAGTGATTTCAAATGTTAAGTAAAAAGTTAATATTTATTTGTTTTTGATTTAATTATTAGTACTTTTACGCATCATTTAAATAGTTTAACAATCAAATAACCAATTATTTATGAACAAGATTAAATCTATTGACGATTTGCGCAAGATTAAGCAGGATCTTGAGAACGGAATGAATATCCGTGAAAAGAGCAATTCGCCTGAGTCTTTAGTTCAGATTCGTGTGGCTATGGCTACCTGTGGTATCGCTGCGGGCGCCAGAACTGTCATGAATACTATTATTGAAAAAATAGAAAAGGACAAAGTTCCCGCTGTGGTTACTCAAAGTGGATGCATGGGTTATTGCTATGCAGAGCCTACAGTCGAGGTCAGGATTCCGGGCAAGGATCCTGTTGTCTTTGGCTATGTGGATTCCAAAAAGGCAATTGACATCGTTGAGAAGTATATTGTTAAAGGCGAGCTCCTCGATGGGATAATACCGGTTAATTATCAGACCATTAACGATAAAATATAGTGATATGGCACAATACAGAATGCACCTTTTAGTATGTGGCGGAACTGGCTGCCGTGCGTCTCAGAGTGAAAAAATTGCTGAAAACCTTAATGAAGAGATTAAAAATATTGGTCTGGAAAATGAGGTTCAGGTTGTCATAACAGGCTGTTTTGGTTTCTGTGAAAAGGGTCCTATAGTTAAAGTTATTCCTGACAATACTTTCTATACACAAGTTAAGCCCGAAGATTGCAAAGAAATAGTAAATGAGCATGTTCTCAAAGGCAGAAAAGTAATGAGGCTTCTTTATGTAGATCCGGTTACCAAAGAGCATGTTTCTGATTCCAAGCATATGGGTTTCTATCAAAAGCAGTTACGTATAGCACTGAGAAACTGTGGCTTTATTGATCCGGAAAACATTGACGAATATATAGCCCGTGATGGCTACTCTGCTCTTGGCAAGGCTCTTACAGAAATGACTCCGCAACAGGTAATAGACCTGATTAAAAAATCCGGCTTGAGAGGAAGGGGCGGCGGAGGATTTCCTACAGGTCTTAAGTGGGAAATTGCGGCTTCAAACAAGGCTGATCAAAAATATGTCGTATGTAATGCAGACGAAGGTGACCCTGGTGCCTTTATGGATCGTTCGATTCTTGAAGGGGATCCGCATTCAGTGATTGAGGCAATGGCTATTTGCGGTTACTGTATAGGCGCTTCAAAGGGCATCGTGTATATTCGAGCTGAATACCCTCTCGCTATTCAAAGGCTTAAAGTTGCTGCAAGACAGTGTCGTGCTTATGGTCTTCTCGGCAATGATATTCTTGGGACTGGTTTCAATTTTGATATTGAGTTGAGATATGGTGCCGGGGCATTTGTCTGTGGAGAAGAGACGGCTCTTATTCAGTCAATGGAGGGCAAAAGAGGAGAACCTACCGTTAAACCTCCTTTCCCTGCTCAAAGTGGTTATCTTAGGAAACCGACCAATGTAAATAATGTTGAAACTTTTGCCAATATTCCTGCTATTCTTTTAAAAGGCCCTGAATGGTTCTCAAGTATTGGAACAGAGAAATCCAAAGGTACCAAAGTGTTTGCTCTTGCCGGCAAGATTAACAATGTTGGGCTGATTGAAGTGCCGATGGGTACAACTCTTCGTGAGGTTATTTTTGAGATAGGTGGTGGTATAAAGGGAGGTAAGAAATTTAAGGCTGTTCAGACAGGAGGTCCTTCTGGTGGGTGTCTTACTGAAAAGCATCTCGATACTCCTATAGATTTTGATAATTTGATTGCTGCCGGATCCATGATGGGTTCAGGCGGAATGATTGTGATGGATGAAGACGACTGTATGGTCTCAGTGGCAAAATTCTATCTTGAATTTACTGTTGACGAATCTTGTGGCAAATGTGCTCCGTGTCGTGTGGGGAACAAGAGACTGCATGAGATGCTTGAGAAAATATGCAGTGGCAAGGGAACATTGGAGGATGTTGAGTATCTTAAGAATCTTGGGAATGTAATTAAAGACACAGCTCTTTGCGGGCTGGGACAAACTTCACCTAATCCTGTGCTTTCGACTATTGAGCATTTCTATGACGAGTACAAAGCGCATGTGACTGAAAGAATTTGTCCTGCCGGCCAATGCAAGGCTCTTAAGTTATATACTATTCTTGCAGATAAGTGTACAGGTTGTACTGCATGTGCGAGGTCCTGTCCTGTTGGAGCCATCTCCGGTGAAAAACGACAGGCACATGTGATTGATGCAGAAAAATGCATCCGTTGTGGAGCTTGCTATGACAAGTGTAAGTTTTCAGCAATTTATGTTCAATAATGTTCTCTCTTTATGGAAAAAATTAAAATTACTATAGATAAGAAAGAGATAGAAGTTGCCAAAGGTACAACTATCTACCAGGCTGCAAAAGATAACGGGATTCATATACCGACTCTCTGTTATCTTAATCTTGATCATTTGAAAATTGAAAACAGACCCGGCGGATGCAGGGTATGTGTTGTTGAGGTAGTTGGAAGAAAGACTCTTGCACCTTCTTGTTCAACAGAGTGTACAAACGGTATGGTAATAAATACTCACTCTGTGAGAGTTCTCAATGCAAGAAAAACCGTGCTCGAACTGATTCTTTCGGATCATCCTAAAGATTGTCTTATTTGTTCATCTTCAGGACAGTGCGATCTGCAGAAGTTGTCTCAGACACTCGGAATTCGTGAAATTCATTCTGTTGAAAACGCTGCTGTTTCTACTTATAGAAAGGATGTGTCTCCTGCCTTGAAGAGGGATATGGACAAGTGTATAATGTGTCGGAGGTGTGAGACAATTTGTAATACAGTTCAGACTGTTGGAGCACTTAGTGCAATTAACAGGGGATTTATGTCAGTTGTTGCTCCCGCTTTTGAACAGGATCTTATTGATTCTCCTTGTACTTTTTGCGGTCAATGTGTAGCTGTTTGTCCAACAGGGGCTTTGACTCCATTTGATGATACTGGAAAGGTCATAAGAGCTCTTTCAGATTCTAAAAAAACGGTTATTGTTCAAACTGCACCGGCTGTTCGTGCTGCCTTGGGTGAAGAGTTTGGTCTCGAGCCGGGAACCCTTGTGACAGGTAAAATGGTGGCAGCTCTCAGAAGTTTGGGTTTTGACAAGGTATTTGATACTGATTTTGCTGCAGATTTAACTATTATGGAGGAAGGAACTGAATTGCTGACAAGACTTTCCAAGTTCCTTGAAGGTGACAAGAGTGTTAAACTTCCTATACTGACTTCATGTTGCCCTGCTTGGGTGAACTTCTTCGAAAATAATTATCAGGATATGCTGGATGTTCCTTCTACAGCAAGATCACCACAGCAAATGTTTGGATCAATTGCGAAGAACTATTACACTCAATTGCTTGGTGTTAAGAGGGAAGATTTGGTGGTTGTATCTGTTATGCCTTGCCTTGCTAAAAAATATGAATGCCAGAGGGATGAATTTAAGACTAATGGCAATCCGGATGTTGACTTTTCAATTTCTACAAGAGAGCTTGCAAGTCTTATTAAATCAGCAAATATAGATTTTAATGCTCTTGATGATGAGGAATTTGATGCTCCTTTAGGGGAATCAACAGGTGCCGGTGTTATATTTGGTGTTACAGGAGGTGTAATTGAGGCAGCAGTTCGTACTGCATATGAAATTTATACAAAGAAGAAACTTGAAAGAATTGACTTTGAAGAATTGCGTGGTCTCGAGGGAATAAGAACTGCAACAATTGATTTCAACGGTACAAAGATTAATATTGGAATAGCTCATCAGCTGGGCAATGCACGTAAGCTTCTCGATGGTATTCGTGCAGGTTTGTACAATTTTCACGCAATTGAGATAATGGCATGTCCGGGAGGATGTATCGGTGGGGCAGGGCAACCTCTTCATCATGGAAACTCTGATATCATAAAAGCGCGTTTTGGGGCAATTTACAGAGAAGATGCCAGCAAGACGATCAGAAAATCTCATGAAAATCCTTATATCATAAAACTTTATGAGGAATTCCTTGGTCATCCGATGAGTGAGAAGGCTCACCATCTACTCCATACTCAATACTTTGAAAAAAATAAAAACTAATCACCATGGGCGCATTTAAATTACAAGAGTGTCATAAAAAGACTATAGCAGATATTTGTACATATTACCATAACGATCCCGGTAACTTGATCAAAATTCTCTACAGTGCTCAGAGAGAGTTTGGATATCTTCCGGAGGATGTACAGAGAGAAATTGCACATATTCTCAATATATCGGTTGCAAGAGTATATGGAGTGGTTTCGTTTTACTCTTTCTTCACAATGACTCCGAAAGGCAAGTATCCTATTTCGGTGTGTATGGGAACAGCATGTTATGTACGTGGAGGGGAGAAAATTCTCGATGAGCTTAAGAAACAGCTTAATATAAAAGTTGGAGGTGTGACAGATGATGGAAAATTTTCACTGGATTGCCTGCGGTGTGTAGGTGCCTGTGGCCTGGCTCCAGTAATGCTTATTGGCGGCAAGGTGTATGGACGTCTGGAACCATCTATGATCAAGGAAATTCTTGACAGTTACGAATAGATTATCCTTCTGTCTCGATTAAAGCTTTCAGGTTTTTAATCGAGACTGTTTTTCTGTTTACAGATATCAGGCCGTCTCTTGCCATTTCACCTAAGGCTCGCGCAAGAGACGGCCTTGTTACTCCAAAATATGCAGCAAGTTCAGTCTGATTCTTGTCCATAATAATTGTTGAAGAGCCAGGTTTAATTTTCTGTTCAGCCTTGAATAGTTCCAAAATATAATGTGCCAGTTTGGACTTGATTGTCTTTATTGAGAGCATCTGGATCTTGTTTGAAAGAAACTGAGTTTTATCTGAATTGTATCTCAGATATCTAAGAAGCAGATCCTGATCTTTTTGAAGAATAGTAAGGATATCTTCTCTTGAGATAAAAAGCACTTCGCTCTCTTCGAGTGCAATTACATCAACCGGGAAATTATTGGCTGTTGCAAAAATAAATGCCGATGCAAGGGGCCTGACTGCATCAATAGTTTCTATATAAAGCGAAATGCCGTTTTCGGCAATCATCTCTGTTCTGACACTCCCCTTAATGAGCAAATACAATCCTTTGCATATTTCTCCCTGTCTTGCAACAAGTTCCCCTTTCAAATATTTTTTTACCGAATATTCTACACCATCAGGAATTGCCTCTTGGTAGTTATTATATGACTTCCCGAGAAGATTAAACTTTGAACTCTCTTGATTGTTTTCAGATTGCACAGTCTGTGAAAATGTCTGATTAGAATGTTTAATTCAAAAATACAATATTTTATCATGTGTAACAATTATTACACATTTGTGTGAAACTACTTTCTACATTTGAATAAATTAAATTAATATAACTTAATACAACTATTATGAATAAGATGTTTTGTTTTCAATGTCAAGAGACATCAAAAAATCAAGGCTGCACACTTCAGGGAGTTTGTGGTAAAACAGCCGATGTAGCAAATTTGCAAGACTTGCTTATATATCTCTGTAAGGGAATTTCTCATTTCTCTCATCCTTTGAGGGGTATGGGCTATGAGAGCGCTGAAGTCAATAAGTTCATAACAGACTCTCTTTTTATGACTATTACCAATGCTAATTTTGACAGGGAGAGATTTGTTAAAAGGATTAGAGAAGCGTTGGTACTGAGAGACAACCTGAGATCACTCTATGTTGAAAAAGGAGGAAAACTTGAAGAGATTAAGTTCGAAGGAGCATTCTGGAGTGCTGATGATGAAGCAGTGATGGAGGAGAAAGCAGCTCAGGTTGGTGTGCTTACTGCTGAAAATGAAGACATTCGTTCACTTAGAGAACTGACTGTTTATGGGTTGAAGGGAATGGCTGCTTATGCCGAACATGCATTTAATCTCGGCATGGAAGATGCTGATGTTTATGCTTTTATGCAAAAGGCATTGGTGGCTGTAACTGACGATTCATTATCTGCCGAGGACCTCGTATCTCTTGTTATGGAGACAGGTGCACATGGTGTAAAGGTAATGGCATTGCTTGATAAGGCAAATACCACCAAGTATGGAAATCCTGAGATTACAAAGGTTAATATTGGTGTTGGGAAAAATCCGGGTATTCTTATTTCTGGCCATGATTTGAGGGATATGGAAGATCTTTTGAAGCAGACTGAGGGAACAGGGGTAGACGTATATACTCACTCCGAAATGCTTCCGGCACACTATTATCCTGCTTTCAAAAAGTACACTCATTTTGTCGGAAATTACGGAAGTTCATGGTGGAGGCAAATACAGGATTTTGAAACTTTTAACGGACCTATTCTTTTTACAACCAACTGTATCGTTCCTCCAAGGTCTAACTCTACATACAGGGACAGAGTCTATACAACAGGAGCTGCTGGTTTCCCTGGTTTTAAACATATTGAAGGGAGAAAGGAGGGAGGCCAAAAGGATTTTTCCGAAATTATTGAACATGCAAAAAAATGCAAGCCACCTATTGAGATTGAAACTGGAGAGATTGTTGGCGGTTTCGCTCATGAGCAGGTTTTTGCTCTTGCAGATAAGGTTGTGGATGCTGTTAAGTCAGGAGCAATAAAGAAGTTTTTTGTAATGGCAGGTTGTGATGGCAGAATGAAGGACAGAAGCTATTATACGGATTTTGCTGCTGCTCTTCCTAAGGACACAGTGATACTTACTGCCGGTTGCGCAAAATATCGTTACAATAAACTTGGACTTGGAGATATTGGAGGGATACCTCGCGTACTTGATGCCGGTCAGTGCAATGACTCTTATTCTCTGGCTGTGATTGCAATGAAATTAAAGGAAATTTTTAATACAAATGACATTAACGACCTTCCAATTGCGTATAACATAGCCTGGTATGAGCAAAAAGCCGTGATTGTACTGCTTGCACTTCTTGCTCTCGGTGTTAAAAATATTCACCTTGGTCCTACACTGCCCGGTTTTCTTTCTCCTAATGTGGCAAATGTTCTTGTTAAAAACTTTGGAATTGCGCCTATAGGAACAGTTGAGGATGATATAAAGTTGTTTATGGAGGCTTGATGTTTTTGTCGGTATAAGGAGAGCTGGAAAATCTTATTTGCTTTACCAGCGAATACAACAGCTACTTATTCAGGGAATAGGTTGGGATGAGGTGCTTTTGGAGATGTAAAATTCACTTAGGTGATATTGCAGCTCGTAACAGGGTTAACAAAACGTTTGCTTTGCGAATTTTGTTTAAAAAATTGGCAGAAAGTGTGAAACAACCTTTGTCTTTTAACAGAATTGCTCATATTGTCTCTTCAATGGGGGCAAAAATAGGGACGAATACTATTATAAATTAAAAAATATATTTTGGATTTAGTAAATAAAGAAACTGCGCCCAAGTATTATTTTACTGATAATGACATTTTAAATCTTTTTTTGTTGGATGGAAAGACCTCCTTGCTGGAGAATTTGGTTGCAATAAATTTATTGCGCAAATATGGGCGAGAAGTTGGAGAGAGAAGTAAGATTATTGTTTAAACAGAAGTTTTGGAATGTCGTAAACTTCAAATCATTACACGAGATAGTGAGGAACAAATTATTGATTATAACGGTAAAGTAATTGCAGTTGTGCCGATTTGGAAGTGGTTGCTAATGCTTTTTTAGGCAAGTATCAACTTATTTGTCTATTTTTGCACGATATTTTTAATTTATGAGTGATAACAATCTATTGTCGAAGCTCTCGGGCCTTCGGGAAAAATATGAGAATATCTCAGCTCAACTGTCAAATCCGGATGTGATGTCGGATATGAAGAGATATGTCTCGTTAAACAAAGAATATAAGGAACTTGAGCCTGTGGTTGAGGCGGGAGACAGATATAGCAGGTTGCTAAGGGATTATGAATCAGCAAGGGAAATACTTTTGACAGAAAAAGACGAAGAGCTCAGGGAAATGGCCAAGGAAGAGCTTTCTGCAATTGAGGAGAAAATTCCTGTTATAGAGGAGGAGATAAAGTTACTTTTAATACCTGTGGATCCTCAGGATTCTAAGAATGCCATATTGGAGATACGTGCCGGGGCAGGTGGAGATGAGGCTTCTATTTTTGCGGGAGATCTTTTCAGAATGTATTCGAAATTCGCTGAATCTAAGGGTTGGAAGCTCGAAGTTACAAGTAAGAGCGAGGGAACATCTGGTGGGTTTAAGGAGTTGATTTGTACTATTTCAGGCCAGGGAGTTTATGGGGTGTTGAAGTATGAGAGTGGTGTTCATCGTGTACAAAGAGTTCCTCAAACTGAAACTCAGGGGCGTGTTCATACTTCTGCTGCTTCAGTTGCAGTGTTGCCTGAGGCAGATGAGTTTGATATAGACCTTAATATCAATGATATTAGAAAGGATACTTTTTGCTCTTCTGGTCCTGGCGGCCAATCTGTTAATACTACGTATTCTGCCATCAGGCTTACACATATTCCTACCGGCATAGTTGTACAGTGTCAGGACGAGAAGTCGCAGCTGAAAAATTATGACAAGGCTCTTGCAGAACTTAGAACCCGTCTATACAATCTTGAGTATGAGAAGTATCTAAACGAGATATCTGCAAAGAGAAAGACTATGGTTTCGACAGGAGACAGGTCTGCCAAAATACGTACTTACAACTATCCCCAGTCGAGAGTGACTGATCACAGAATTAATTATACAATGTACAATCTTCCTTATTTTATGGATGGTAACATTCAGGAGTTGATAGATCAGCTTCAGATTGCTGAAAATGCAGAACGACTTAAGGCTTCAGGAGAAAATAACATTTAGAATTCAATAACTGACTTTAAACAATTAATGGATGACTTATCTTGACTTATATAATAGCATAATTAAAAAGAGAAGTTTTTTATGTGTTGGCCTTGATACTGATTTTGCTCAGATTCCCGACCAATTAAAAAACCTGGAATTTCCTCTTTTTGAATTTAACAAACGGATAATAGATGCTACTGCGATGTATGCCGTTGCATATAAGCCAAATACAGCCTTTTACGAAGCGGAAGGTGCCTTGGGGTGGCGACAGCTTGAGATGACAGTCGACTATTTGCGGAAGAAAGACCCGTCACTGTTTATAATTGCTGATGCCAAAAGAGGTGATATAGGCAATTCGTCTGAAAAGTATGCTAAGGCTTTTTTTGAAAAAATGGATTTTGATGCCATTACACTCTCTCCTTACATGGGCAAGGATTCAATCATGCCTTTTCTTAAATATCCAGGTAAATGGGCTGCCGTGCTTGCATTAACATCCAATGTTTCTGCAGATGATTTTGAAACTTTGCCTCTGCTTGGGCATATTCAGATGTTGGATGATCTTTCTGCCATGTACAACAGTGAAGGTTTTTTCTACTCTACAACTGAGACTGTTGGTTTCCCTTTGTTTAAGAGTGTTATCGAGAAATCCATGAGGTGGGGTAATATTAATAATATCATGTATGTTGTTGGTGCTACAAGACCTCAGAAGTTGGCTGAAATAAGAATATTCTGTCCAAATCATTTCTTTCTTGTCCCGGGAGTTGGTTCACAGGGAGGAACAATCGCTGAAGTGGCCAAATACGGCATGAACAAACATTGCGGTCTGCTGGTAAACATCTCAAGAGATCTTATTTATGCTGGCAACGGTAAGGATTTTGCAGATGCAGCTGCTTCCAAAGCTGCTGAGGCAGCAAAGGAGATGTCGATTTTTCTTAAAGATTAATTTAAAACGGAATTACTATCGTTTTTTTATTGTTGGGATTTCATGAATTTCTGTGCCTCTGTCAGCTCCGGAAGTCTTGCTATAACAGTTTGGCAACCTCTGACTTTTTGACCCTTTGTTACCTGAATTCTTGAATCCATGGGAAGAAACAGATCTACTCGAGAACCAAATTTAATAAATCCCATTTCAGAACCTTTTTTAACTTCTCGTCCCTCAACGGCATAACATACTATCCTTCGTGCGAGAAATCCTGCAATTTGCCTGCAGAGAACAGGAAAACCGTTTTCTTCTATAACAATTGATGTCCTTTCATTTTTATCTGATGATTTTGGGTGCATAGCTACGATGTATCTTCCCGGATGGTATTTGTAATACTTTATAGGACCTGATACAGGAAACCAGTTAACATGAACATTTAGCAGACTCATGAATACTGACACCTGAATACAGTTGCATTTCAAAAATTCATCATCATAGACTTCCTTGACAATTACGATTCTTCCGTCGGCAGGTGCGATAACTGCACCTTCTTCATTAATAGGCGCTCTTTTGGGGGATCTGAAAAATCTGATAATAATGAAAAAAAGGATTAATGCTGCTACTGCTGCAATTATGAAGGCAGTAACAAGACCAATTATGAAGAAGAGTGCTATAATTATAGCTGCAAGCAGAAGAAAACTTTTAGTTATTATTCCGCGTCCTTCTTTATGTATTCCCATGTTCGTTTTATTATATTAAGGAAAAAATTTTAATGTAAGTGATAGCCAGTGGAAACGAAATAAGTGCTGCATCAAATCTGTCGAGCAGACCGCCGTGCCCTGGCATGAGCTTTCCAGAATCTTTAGCACCAAAATTACGTTTAAACTGAGACTCTACCAAATCACCGGCAGCTCCGGCAAGGCTTATGATCAATGCTATAATTATATTGTGGATTAATGAAAATCCGGTTAGTGACAGAATCCAAACGACGATACCTGCTACTAATCCGCAGAAAATACCTCCAAAAAATCCTTCCCACGATTTTTTAGGAGAGATTGAAGGACATAGTTTATGTCCGTTTTTTTGCCCAAAAAGCATTCCAAAAGTATATGCTCCGACATCGGATGTCCAAAGAATAATAAAAAGTGACAGTAAAATCAGAGGTCTGTAATTTAAGTCTGAATCAAAGAGAATCAGGGAGGTCATTGAGAACGGCAGAGCTATGTATATCAATGATGTAAGAAGGTAGGGATATCTGTTGTATACCTCGGGATCTGTTGCAGCGCCATCACTGTTTGAATCACCTCTGTAGCATAGCATGGAAACAAAAATTGAAGCAGAAGGTATTGTAAGCAGATAGAACCATTTGACATCTATTCCATATGCCTTGTACAGAAAAAGAAGTATATAAAGCATAATCCCTGCTATGATGGTAAGTATTTTTACCAGACTCAATTTTACATCTACAGCTATCATCATATATTCTGCCATCATAAATATAATAGCTGTAGTCATTACTGCTCCAAAGGCAACAGGGCTCAAAAACATCGATCCCACCATTATTGTTATGAAAACAATGCCGGTGATGCTTCTGACAAATGTTCCTTTAAAACGACCGGTCATTTCTCAGATGAGGTTGAAGTTGTGTCATCTTCTCTTGAAGGTGGCTGGCTCCCGGCTCTTTTACCAAAGATTTTTTCAAGATCTTCTGAGAATATTACCTCTTTTTCGAGTAGTTGCTCTGCAAGTTTTACGAATCCTTCCATGTTTTCCTTTAAAATTTTCTTAGCAGTTTCATAAGATTCGTCGATGAACTTTTTAACCTCTTTATCAATAAGTTCTGCTGTCTTTTCGCTATATGGCTTGCTGAGAGTGAAACCACTCGATTCGGAAGAATCATAGAATGATACATTACCTATAGCCTTGCTCATTCCCAGATAGCAAACCATTGCATAAGCCTGCTTAGTCACCTTTTCAAGGTCATTAAGAGCTCCTGAGGATATTTTTTGGTTAATGATTTCTTCGGCTGCTCTTCCTCCAAGTGTTGCGGAAAGCTCATCCATCATCTGTTCGGTTGTTGTTATCTGTCTCTCTTCTGGCAGATACCATGCTGCTCCAAGTGCCTTACCGCGAGGAATGATGGTTACTTTTAAAAGAGGATTGGCATTTGGCAACATCCAACTGACAGTAGCATGTCCTGCTTCATGGTAGGCAATCGTTTTCTTTTCTTCAGGTGAAATTATTTTGCTCCTTTTTTCCAATCCTGCAACTATTCTGTCAATGGCATCGAGAAAATCCTGTTTATCTATTGCACTTTTGTTTTTTCTTGCAGCTATCAGAGCAGCCTCGTTGCAAACATTAGCTATATCAGCTCCAGAAAAACCAGGTGTCTGTTTTGCAAGAAATTCGACGTTGAATCCTTCAATCAATTTCAGATTTTTGAGGTGCACTTTAAAAATATCCATTCTTTCCTTGAGTTCAGGAAGATCAACATGAATTTGTCTGTCGAAACGTCCTGCTCTCATTAATGCCTTGTCAAGTATATCGGCACGGTTTGTTGCCGCAAGAATAATGACTCCAGAATTTGAACCAAATCCATCCATTTCTGTAAGAAGTTGATTTAGAGTGTTTTCTCTTTCATCATTTGATGAAAAACCTGCATTTTTACTTCTCGCACGGCCTACGGCATCTATTTCGTCTATGAAGACTATACATGGTGCCTTTTCCTTGGCTTGCCTGAAAAGGTCTCTTACTCGTGAAGCCCCAACACCCACAAACATTTCCACAAAATCTGACCCGGAGATTGAGAAGAAAGGAACATTTGCTTCTCCTGCTACGGCTTTGGCCAGGAGAGTTTTACCGGTACCTGGAGGACCTATAAGAAGAGCACCTTTAGGAATTTTTCCTCCAAGACTGGTGTATTTCTTTGGATTCTTAAGGAAGTCCACAATCTCCATGACTTCAATCTTGGCTTCTTCAAGACCTGCAACATCCTTGAATGTGACTTTTATATTGTTTTCCTTATCGAAAAGTTTGGCTTGAGATTTTCCTACTGAGAATATTCCTCCTCCCTGGGCACCACCACCAATTCCCTTATTCATTCTTCTGAACATGAAAAGCCATAGTGCGACAAGAATGATAGGGAAGAGCAGCCATTCTATTATTTTACCAAAATAGTCTGTCCGCTCTTCGTTTTCAAAGGTGAATCTGCTGTTTTCAGGCAATTGCTGCCTCAGCATGTCTATCTGTTCTTCAGCATTAAAATTACTTGAAACTACAAAATAAAATTGAGGTGCAAATTTTGGGATCTTACCTCCAAACTTATTCTTGTATTTTGCCAGGCTGTCCTTTTTAATATATACCTCAGCTCGGTTCATGTTGGTGATAAATGATATCTTTTCTATATCACCTGAAGGAGCCATCTTCTCTTTTACATCAACCCACTCGGTCTTTAAGGGATTTCCTCCGTCATATGTAGCCCACATATAGAAAATTCCTCCAAGGAGGATGACGTAGATCCATATGGCATTAAATTTTGGCTGCTTTATTTTGTTGTTTCTATTGATATTATTATTGTTGTTTTTGATATCCATATTGTTTCTATTTCTCTTCATAATTAATTTTTGGTGCATCTGCCCATAACTCTTCAAGTCTGTAGAAGAGCCTGTACTCTGTCTGAAATATGTGAACTACAATGTTGGTGTAATCGAGTATTACCCAGAAAGAATTCTCCTTTCCCTGCATGCGGGTGACTTTACGATTACATTGAGTGTACATCATGTCTTCTACATGGTCAGCTATGGCATTTACTTGTGTGGGAGAGTCGGCATTGCAAACGATAAAATAATCAGTTATTGCAGTACCTATCTTTTTAAGATCAAGCGAGCAAACGCCCTTACCTTTTTTGTCGAGCATTGCATCAGCGATGCATTGTACCTCCAGTGCATCACTCCCCGATTGTTTTTTGATTTTTGTTGTCGGCACTATTTATTGTTGTTTGTTTAGTTAATCTTTTAATATATCACAAAATTACTGCAATTTTGTTTCCAATTATAATATTTATTTTATGTCAGATAACATAATTTGGTTTGAAACTTTGGATTCGACTAATTCTGAGGCATATAGACGCATGGAGGGTGCGGAAGACTTTACTGTTTTTGCAGCGAGATTTCAGACAAATGGTCGTGGTCAGAAGGGAAACACATGGGAGAGTGCTGTGGGAGAGAATCTTACATTTTCAATTCTTGTTAAGCCTGCAGGTTTGAAGGCTGAAGATCAATTTTTACTTTCGGAAGCTGCAGCTTTGGGAGTCGTCAGCTATCTAACCGGCAAAGGTTTGGAAGCAAAGATTAAATGGCCTAATGATATCTATGTATTGGATAATAAAATTTGTGGGATTCTTATTGAACATTATTTAGGTAGTGACAAATTGTCAGCTTCTATTTTAGGTATAGGAGTGAATATAAACCAAAAAAAATTTGCTTCTAATGCGCCAAATCCTACTTCGCTTTTTCTTGAAACCGGAAAGATATATAAACTGGAGGATGAGCTGGTATTACTTTCAAGCTTTATCAAGAGATTTTATAACATGATCAATCAGAATGCCTATGAGCAAATGGCAGGAACTATAAATAATGAATATCTTTCCAAACTTTATCGGTTGAGAGAATTCCATTTTTATGAGGATACAGGAACAAATGAAATTTTTGAAGCTCAAATAGTAGGCATTGATCAAAACGCATGTCTGCTTCTTGAAAGGAGGGGAGGGGAAGTCGCCAGTTATGCCTTTAAGGAGATTAAATATGTTTTAAATCACTAATTGCTTTGACGGGATTTTCTGATCCGAATATGCTGTTCCCTGCTACTAATATATCAGCTCCGGCTTCGACCAGTGATGCAGCATTTTCTTTTGAGACTCCTCCATCGACTTCTATAAGACATGTGGAGGCTCTGTCACTTAATAACTCTTTTATTCTGCGTACTTTGTCGTAACTGTTTTCAATAAAACCTTGACCTCCAAATCCGGGATTTACAGACATTATAAGGATGAAATCTGCTTCGCAGGCTATCTCTGTTATGAGATGCGAAGGTGTGTGAGGATTAAGTGCGACACCGGCTTTCATTCCAAGGTCTTTGATTTTTTGCAGAGATCTGTGTAAATGAATGCATGCTTCATAGTGAACACTCAAATATTGTACTCCCAAATCTCTGAATCTTTCCACATATCTGTCAGGGTCGACAATCATCAGATGAGCATCAAGTGGTTTTTTTGCGTTTTTTGCAATTGACTTGACTACAGGGAAACCATACGAAATGTTAGGAACAAAAAGGCCATCCATAATGTCGAGATGTATCAGATCAGCTTCACTGTTATTAACCATTTCGACTTCTTTAGATAGATTCCCGAAATCTGCAGAGAGCATGGATGGGGCAATCAGTACTCCCATATTAACTTTATTTTAAGTTTTTTAGTATTTCAACAAGCAGTTTCCAAAATTTTTCTACTGAAGCAATCTCAAGCTTTTCTCCGGGTGCATGTACTCCTTTAAGTGTAGGACCAAATGAAACCATGTCAAGATCCGGATACTTGTCCAAAAATAGACCGCATTCCAAACCTGCGTGGATAGCTCTTACAACTGGTTCATATCCGAAAAGTCTTTTGTAAGCCTGTCTGCTTATTTCAAGCAGTTTGGAATTAACATTTGGCTTCCAGCCAGGGTATTCACTTTCATGGGTAACTTGTGCACCTGCAAGCTTGAAAAGTGATTCTATTCTGCTTGCTGCATAATATCTTGCGCTGTTTAGAGAACTTCTCTGGCTTGTGCTGACAGTAACGGTATCATTGGATGTCTTGACTGAGGCGAGATTTGTGGAAGTTTCAACAAAATCTGGAATATCCTGGCTCATTGCAAGAACTCCGTGAGGACAGGCATTTAGAGAGTTGAGAATTCTACTTGCAGTATTTGAGTCTATGCACCACTCTTGCGGTTCTGTTTCCTCAAGCTTTCCAAACAGATTTGGATCTGAAATATTATACTCTTCTTTAACTTCATTTTCAACTTTTTTGAAATGTTCCAAAATGGCTTCTCTATATGACGGATTGAATGCAACTATTGCGAATGCCTCACGCGATATGGCATTTCGCTTGTTGCCACCATCTATTCTGCAGATATTGATAATGTTTTTATCGAATAATGGGAGCAAGAATCTGACGAGAAGTTGATTGGCGTTTGCTCTGTTTTTATTTATATCATCGCCACTATGTCCTCCGGTAGCCCCATAAAAACCCGCCTTAATAAATTCTGAACTCTTTGCAGGTTTTTCATGAGGTATATTGAACACGGCTGTGGTATCTATTCCTCCGGCACAACCAATAAAAATTTCGCCTTCGTCTTCAGAGTCAAGATTGATGAGAAATTTTCCTGTGATAAAACCGGGTTTAATTGCTTTTGCTCCTGTCAGTCCTGTCTCTTCATCGGTAGTAAAAAGAGCTTCAATTTTTCCGTGCTCCAATGTGTCGTCAGTAAGAACAGCCATCTGCGCTGCCATACCAATGCCGCAGTCGGCTCCAAGTGTTGTGTCTTTGGCTATGAGCCATCCATCCTCTTCAATAAACTTGATGGGGTCTTTGCTGAAATCGTGATTGCTGTTGCTGTTCTTTTCACAAACCATGTCAGAATGGCTCTGAAGCACTACGGTTGGTGAGTTTTCTCTGCCGGGAGTTGCATTTTTTGATATAAGTACATTGCCGGCATCATCTATTTTATATTCAAGAGCATGAGTCCTTGCAAAATTTGCGAGAAATTCTATGATTTTTTCTTCGTGTCCAGATTCTCTTGGTATTTGGCATATTTCCGAAAAGTATGATATAATTTTATTGGAATCCATTTAAATTAAGGTTTTAGTTTCTTTTCTATATCAGTGACATATTTTCTGAAGGATTTGTCGGTGTCTATGAGATCGCAAACAGTATTGTATGCATGGAGTACAGTCGCATGATCTCTTCCGCCGGTAAGTGAACCTATGGTTGACAGAGAGTTGTTGGTGAGATTGCGACTGAGGAACATTGCAATCTGCCTTGCCTGAACCAGTTCTCTTTTTCTTGAGGATGAAAGAAAAAGTTCAGGGTTTATCTTAAAATAATTGCATACGGTTTTTTGAATCTGTTCTATGGTTATTTCATTTCTGTTTCTGCTGACAATCTTCTCCGTGAGGCTTTCAGCAAGTTCCATGTCAATAGTTCTTTTGTTGAATATGGCCTGGGCAAGCAGCGAGTTCAATGTCCCTTCAATTTCGCGAATATTGGTTGTTACTCTTGATGCGAGATATGAAACCACTTCATCTTCAAGCATAATGCCGTCATTATAACATTTAGCCTTGATAATGGCCATTCTGGTTTGATAGTCGGGTTGTCTTAACTCGGCAAGCAGTCCCCATTTGAATCTTGAAAGCAATCTCTGTTCCAAATCCTGTAAATCTACAGGAGGTTTGTCGGATGTAAGAATAAGTTGTCTGCCAAGATTGTGCAAGTGACTGAATATGTGAAAAAATGCATTTTGAGTACCACTTTTCCCGGCAAATTCCTGGACGTCATCAATAATCAAAACATCTATCATCTGGTAGAAATGAAGAAAATCAGTCAGTTTGTTCTTAATGTTGACAGCATCCATAAACTGTGTCTGAAAACGATTTGCGCTCACATACAGCACAATTTTGTCAGGAAACAGTTCTTTTATCTTAATACCTATGGCCTGGGCAAGATGGGTTTTACCAAGTCCAGAACCGCCATAAAGAAAAAGAGGATTGAAAGCACTTGCACCAGGATTGGAAGCAATGGTGAGTCCAGCACATCTCGCAAGCCTGTTGCACTCTCCTTCGATAAAGTTGTCAAAGCAGAAGTGAGGATTGAGCTGTGGATCGATTTTTAATTGCTGAAGCCCTGGAATTACGAATGGATTGGCAATCTGTTTTTCCTGATTGGGAAAAGGAAGAGCTTTATTGGTAATCTCGGCAGAAGATTGATGCGGAAGCTGTACGGGATTTTCATTGGGAACGACCCTTACATTATATTCGAGTTTTGCATCTTTGCCAAGTTCTCTTTTAAGTGCCTTGCTTATCAGATCAATGTAATACTCTTCAAGAAATTCCACAAAAAAGTGGGTAGGAACAGCGATTGTAAGTACATTGTCCGTCAGCTTGACAGCTTTTATAGGTTCAAACCATGTCTTGAAACTTTGGAGTGGAATATTATCCTTAACTATTTGCAGACAATTATTCCACACTTTTATATGAGGAGCTTCAGACATACGAGAGATTTTTGTTTAGATTGTAAAACAAAAATGGGGATAATTTCTTTAAAAAAAAATAAAAATTAGCTTTGAAAATTCAAGATTTTTTCAATACTCTGTGATTCAGACAAAAATTTTTTAAAAAAATTGATATACTATAAATCAATAAAATAAAGCAAAAAAAAAGTACTAAAAAACAGAAATTTTTATGTATTTTTTAGGGTCTTTTTGAATGTTTTTGACTAGCACGTCTATATCTCTTACCAATGAATCGATAGAGGTGTGTAACGAATCTGTTTTAATAAGTTTCCCAATCGACCCGTTCGGATTGTTTAATTCTATGAGAACATTTTTGAGAGAGGTAATAGTCCCTTCAATGTCTGCTTTTTTGAGTGAGGAAGTAACCTCGGTTATATCGGCAAGCCCTTTGTCGAGTGCTGCTGCACTTTTATTCAGTGAGAAGGACAGGGTATCCAGGTTGGTAATGATAGAAGCTATTTCGGGATTTTTACCTTCGATATTGGATGCAATGGCTTTTATGCTTTTGAGTGTCTTGTTAAGATTGGCAATTGATACTGAAAGTTGCTCTTTTGCCTGATCATTGAGGACTTCGTTTACGCTGACGAAGGTCTTGTTTAAATTGGCAATTAACTCTGTTGCCTGGTCCTTCAATGGTATTATTTGAGCTGCTATGTTGTCAATTATACCAGGTTCAATTTCAGAACGCAGCGTATCCCTTTCTCCTATTATTTTACCACCATTAACAATATTTATCCTAATTGACTTGCCACCAAGTATACTTGAACTGTAAAGTTGGGCAGCTGAGTTTTGAGGTATGTGATATTTTGCATCAACCTTCATGGTTATCAGAAACTTTTCTTGCTGTTCGAGATATTTTATTTCAAGGATGGTGCCTACTTTGTAACCTTTAATATATATAGGGCTTGTCGCACTTAGCCCTTCTACATTGTCAAAAACAGTATAATAGGTGTTGGTGCTTCCAAATATGTCTTTACCTTTAAGATAGTTTATTGTGAAGTATAGTGAGACGGCTATTATAATTGCAAATAAACCGATTTTCTGTTCTTTGTTTAGTTTAATTTTCATTTTCAACTTTTGTTATAAATGCCTGGGGAAATTTAATTTTTACATTTGGCAGTTCCTTCATGGCTTCTTCTCTGGTTTTGAATTCGCCAATGCTGTATTTGAAATAATTTCCAACTTTAATACAATTTACATTTTTCTCCCCTTTTAAATCGGGGGCATTATCAGGTAACTTTTTCGTAACTGCAAGTATCTGAATTCTGTATGGATACGATATGCTGGAAGTGCTTGATTTACTTGAAGTTTTATCTGAAGTTGTGGTTTTGGTACTTGCTGTCTTTTTTGTTGCTGTATCTCTGGAGGAGTCCTGAATAGAAGGAATGGCAGCAGAAGCAGCAGAAGAAGAAGAAGTAGTAGTAGTAGTAGTAGTAGTAGCAGTAGCAGTAGCAGTAGGGTTTGAAATGCCAGTTCTGTTTCCTGCTTCATAAGCTTTTCGATACTTTTCAAAAGCTTTGTACAAAGCTTTTGCGTACTTCATGTGATTTTCTTCTCCACAAAGCATGAGATAATCGCTTGGGTTTGAAATGAATCCCAATTCAACAAGAATAGCTGGCATTGATGTTTTCCATAAAACGAGAAGTCCTCCTTGTTTTATGCCTCTGTTAACTTTTATAGGTCCTTCGGCCAATTGCTCCTGAACATATTCTGCCATCTGAAGACTCTTCTCAAGATGTGCATTTTGCAGTAAACTGAAAATTATGTATGACTCGGGATTATTAGGGTCAAATCCTTCATAGACTGACTTACTGTCTCCTTCAAATGCTATTACGCTGTTTTCCATCATGGTAACCTCGAGATTTGAGCTGCTTTTGCTTTCACCCATTACATATGTTTCAGAGCCGCAAGCTGATCTTGCCTTTACAGAATTGACATGTATTGATATGAAAAGATCTGCCTGATTTTTATTGGCAATTTCGCTTCTATTGTTCAGTGGAACAAAAACGTCAGTTTTTCGTGTGTAAATCACTTGAATATCAGGATTTTTATCTTCTATCAATTTGCCAAATTTCAATGCTACTGACAATGTTATGTCTTTCTCCAAGACTTTTCGGTTTGGACTTATGGCTCCGGGGTCTTGACCGCCATGTCCTGCATCTATAACAACTTTTCTTATTTTGACCGGGTCGGTGGCCAGAAGAGGTGTTGACAGAACAAGCAAACAAAAAAATGATAAAAGTAACCTGTGTGGCATTCTTGTTGCTTAAAATAATTTATCTTTGCAATTCACAAAAGTAGTATAATTTATTTAAACTTTTAACCCATTTGGGCTTTCGACATAATATCAACAGAATCCTGTGGGGCTCGTTTTTTACTCTCTTTGCGGGGTATCTTTATTCAATACCTTCACCTGGAAGAATGAGTCATACGATTGCTGAAAGAGACACTTTGATAAAAAAGAGTGACTCGGTGAGAGTTGATTCTTTATCCAATGATTCGTTAAATGCACCCAAAGGATCAATAAAAATGCCGCTCTTTTCTGAAGCGAAAGATTCAGTGGTTGAGGATTTTTCTAATAACAGAAAAATTATATACTATTATGGAGATGTTAAGGTGACATATGGCAATTTGGAGCTTACTGCTGATTATATGGAGTATAACATAGATTCTCAGACAGTTTTTGCAAGAGGGAATATAGATACTTCCGGAAATGTAATTGGATTGCCAAAGATGAAAGAGGGTAAGAGTGAATATGTTATGGAAAATGTCTATTACAACTTTAACAGTCATAAGGCCAAAATAAAAAATATGATTACACAGGAGTCTGAGGGATTCATTCATGGGGAGGTGATAAAAAAAATGCCGGACAACTCTGTCAATATAAATAAAGGTAAGTATACAACCTGTGAGCTGGATCACCCACATTTCTATCTTAAGCTCACGAGGGCAAGAGTTATTAATGAACCGAGAAATACTGTCTTTGGACCTGCCTATCTTGTTGTGGAGGATGTACCTACTCCCTTTGCCCTTCCTTTTGGATTCGTTCCTAAACAGGCTAAAAGGGCCAGCGGACTGCTCATTCCTTCTGTCACAGAAGAGGCAGCAAGAGGTTTTGGATTGACTGGACTCGGATACTATTTTGTTTTTGGAGATCATTTAGATTTTACTGTCACCACAGATCTGTTTTCTTTGGGGTCGTACAATATCCAGATGGAGTCAAGATACAAAGTAAGATATAAATTTGATGGAGGTTTTAGTCTGAATTATTCAAGAAACAAGGTGGGGGAGCCTGGCACGGAAGGCTATTATGTTACAAAGGATTTTGCCGTAAAATGGACACATTCACAAGATTCCAAAGCTCATCCCGGTACATCTTTCAGAGCGTCTGTCAACTTTTCTTCTCCTTCAAACAATCGATATAACTCTCGTGAAATACAGCAGACTCTGCAAAATCAGATTTCTTCAAGCGTTTCTTATTCCAGAACTTTTGCAGGGACTCCTTTCAGCTTTTCTGCTAACCTCCTTCACAGTCAGAATTCTCTTGACAGTTCTTATGCATTTACGTTTCCTAATCTTACTTTTAACGTAAACCGAATCTACCCTTTCAAGAGAAAAGAGGCAGCAGGCAAGGAAAAATTTTACGAAAAGATACAGTTTGCTTATAATGCAACTCTTGACAATAAAATTAATTTTAAGTCAAAAGAGTTTGGAGAAGCTGATTTTATGCAGAAGTTCAAGGCTGGGGCTAAGCATAATTTCACAATAGGTCTTCCAACATTTACACTTTTTAAATATATTCAATGTTCTCCCGGGGTCTCGTATGGGATGAACTGGTATTTTCAATCAATTGATCGATCATATGACCCTTCTACCTATCAGGTGGTTAATGACACGTCTGCATTGTTTAAACATTTTGGTGCAACTCAGGACTATTCCGGTTCACTTTCAATTAACACCCGTCTCTATGGAATATATAATTTCGGCAATAGAGGAAAGATCAGGGCTATAAGGCATATGATTACACCTCAGATATCACTCAGTTACAGACCGGATCTTGGAACTTACGGCAATGGTTACAGGACTCTCAATTATACAGACAAAGACGGAGTTTTGAAAACGATGCGATATAATATCTATGACGGTCTTCCATATGGCTATCCATCTTCAGGAGAGAGTGGCGGATTGAGTTTCTCGGTAGCAAACAATGTTGAGGCTAAGGTTAAAAGCGACAAGGACACCACAAATGGGGGCATCACAAAAATTAAATTGATAGACAATTTATCTTTTGCCGGTTCATACAATTTTTTGGCGGATTCTATGAGACTTTCAAATATTTCTGCTACTATGAGTACTACTATTTTTGGCTCATTGGCATTTAATGCAAATGCAATGTTTGATCCTTATGCGATTGATGAGAAGGGCCAAAGGATAAATGAATTGAATATTGTTAAAGAGGGCGGTTTTAAATTGGCGAGAATGACGAATGCAAGTGTATCACTTTCCTATTCGCTATCTGGCAAAGGAGAAAGAGGAGGAGGCCAGTCTGAAGCCAATAAGGTACAAAGTCCTGCTACAACTGTAGGAGGACATCCGAACCCGGTCTATTATAATAGGGTATATAAACATCCTTTGACGGGAGAGTACATTCCTGGAGGATGGCTCTATTATCTTGATCCTTCAATTCCTTGGTCTTTGAGCTTTAATTACAACTATTCTTACAGTAAATCATATTCTTATGCCGGAGGGCAACTTTCAAAGATAAATTCCTTTACTCAAACTCTTGGCATTTCAGGTCAATTGAGGATGACAAAGGACTTGAATGTTTCATTAAATACAGGTTTTGATTTAATGGAAAGAAAACTAACGACCACTCAGATGAGTGCTACATATGATCTTCACTGTTTCCAAATTTCTTTTTCATGGGTGCCGACCGGTACTTGGAAGAGCTGGAGCTTTAGAATAAATGCAAAGGCCTCGGCACTTGCAGATCTGCTACAGTACAAAAAAAGTGCGAGTTATTGGGACAATAAACCTTAATTATTTATTTAATTATTAAATATGAAACATGTTATTTCATCTGTTAGAGCGCCAAAGGCTGTTGGACCGTACAGCCAGGCAACAGAGTCGAATGGATTTATTTTTATTTCAGGTCAGCTTCCGATTGATGTCTCTAAAGGAGAGATCGTGGACGGAGGTATAAGAGAACAAACTGCCCAGTCACTTAGAAATATTGGATATATTTTGGAAGAGGCAGGATGTACTTTTGATAATGTGCTCAAATCAACAGTGTATCTTTCTGATATAAATGACTTTACAGTAATGAATGAGGTTTATGCCACTTTTTTTAAGGAACCATATCCTGCAAGAGTTGCATATGCTGTAGTTGCATTGCCTAAAGGTGCACTGGTTGAAATAGATGTGATTGCTGCAAAATAAAGTTAATTTTGGATAATCATTATATGCTTTCAATATTTTTACTAATTTTGCAACAACCAATTATTCTTTCCAGGTTAATAATTACCCCCTTATACATCTAATGTACGATATTAAAGAGTTAAGCAAGATGAGTCAGGAAGACTTGCTTGCTATTGCGCAGAAGCTGAATGTCAGCAAAGCCAAAAGCTTTTCCACTGAAGAACTGATTTACGAAATACTGGATGAACAGGCCAAACAGGGCAGTCTAACAAATGAACCTCTTAAAAAGCCATTAGTCCAAAGGCAGAAGAAGCAGAGAATCAACAAACCTAAGGAAGTGCAAAAAGTGGGAGTGTCTTCTAAAGTGGAAGAATCTTCGGCTGAGGCATCAAAATTAGAGCTTCACAAGAATGAGGATTTACGAGCAGCAGCCCCTTCTGATAAAACAGTCCCTTCTTCAAGCTCAAAGACAGAAATTTCTAATACTGAGACTGCAAATAAGGAAACTTCTTCTTCATCTAAAAAAAGAGGCAGGAAACCAACTGTGGTTAAGGTTCTTGAACAGCCAAAAGCAAAACAGGAAACTGAGCAGAAAAATCAGGTTAAAACAGAAAGTGAAATAGTTATAAGTGAAAAGTCTCAAAAGGAGACTCAATCTGCTCCTCAGCCTTCACAACACCATCCACAGGCTCAGGGACAGGCTCAGGGACAGGCACAGGCACAGCATGTGCAGCAATATCAAAACAAACAGCAAAATCAACATCCTCAGCAAAACGGTCGGATTCAACATAACCAGCAGCCACTGCAGAATGGTCAACAGCAGCAGAATGGTCAACAGCAGCAGAATGTCCATTCACATCAACAGGCTCAGCAGCAGCACAAACAGCATCACAATCTTTCGAAAGATAATAAGATGTCTCAGCTCAGTGATGAGGAATTGTCGATTGAAAGCGTTGAAAATAGCATAAAGGAACAGTATAAAAAGGTTGAATTTGAAGGTACCGTTGAGGCAACAGGAGTCCTTGAAATAATGCCTGATGGATATGGGTTTTTGAGGTCTTCAGACTATAATTATCTCAACTCGCCAGATGATATTTACATATCACAATCACAGATTAAGCTATATGGCTTAAAGACTGGAGATACACTGGTCGGAGAGATCAGGCCTCCAAGGGAAGGTGATAAATATTTCCCTCTTGTCAAGGTAAATCAGATAAATGGTCGCTCTCCTGAATTCATAAGGGATCGTATCCCTTTTGATTATCTTACACCTCTTTTCCCAAATGAAAAATTTGATATTACTTCCAATGGTCACAATAACCTTTCTACACGGATTGTGGATCTTTTTGCCCCTATCGGTAAGGGGCAGAGAGGTTTGATAGTTGCTCAGCCAAAGACTGGAAAGACTATCCTTCTCCAGGATATAGCCAATGCTATTGCTGCCAATCATCCGGAGGTCTACATGATTGTTCTTCTTATAGATGAACGTCCGGAAGAGGTTACTGACATGGCTCGAAGTGTTAAGGCGGAGGTAATTGCATCCACTTTTGACGAGCCAGCAGAGAGACATGTTAAAATTGCGAATATCGTTCTTGAGAAAGCTAAAAGACTTGTTGAGTGTGGTCATGACGTGGTGATTTTACTTGACTCCATCACACGTCTGGCGAGAGCCTTTAACACTGTGCAGCCGGCTTCAGGTAAAGTGTTGAGTGGAGGTGTTGATGCTAACGCCCTTCATAAACCAAAACGTTTTTTTGGTGCAGCCAGGAATATCGAAAATGGCGGTTCACTTACAATTCTTGCTACAGCGTTGATTGATACCGGTTCCAAGATGGACGAGGTGATATTTGAAGAGTTTAAGGGCACAGGTAACATGGAGTTGCAGCTCGACAGGAAACTTGCAAATAAAAGAATATTTCCTGCGGTGGATGTTACTCTCAGTAGCACTCGCAGAGATGATCTTCTTTTTGACAAGGACACTTTAAACAGGATTTGGATTCTGAGAAATTATCTTGCTGACATGAATTCAGTGGAGGCAATGGAATTCATGAAGACCAGGCTTTTGCGCACAGAAAATAATCAGGAATTTTTGATATCTATGAATGGAGAGTAACTAAATTCCGAAAAGGTGCATAGTTATTCCAATAGTTATTCCTGCAACAAAATTGATGGCTTTTGCCTTGAAGAAGCTTCCTTTGCTTTCAGCCAGTAATGGGAGTGCGGTATGTCCGTCCTGCACCATTGAACTGACAAAGAGAACACTGAAAGGAATGAGACCGTTGGCAAAGAGTGTAATGAATATCATATGTGGTCCAGATTCGGGTATAAGTCCAATAGATGCTGCCATCAGAATCATTATTATGACATTCTCTCTAACCCAATTTTCTATGTGAAGGTATTGAGTGCCAAAATGAATGACAAGTAATGCTCCGAAAGTCCACAGGAAAATAGATTTGAAATGGTTTACTATTACATGATTCCAAAGATGCTCTTTGATAAAATGTTCTTTGGCTTTGAGTGTTAGATATAATGTAATAATACTTATTCCTGCAAAAAGGAGATTTATCCATCTTTCACTGAAAATATTCATTGAGCCATGCAGATGTTCCTCTGTAGAGTGAGTCTCTCCTGAAACAGCGGTTTCAATATGATCATGCTCCAAAATGCCCATCACGACTGCAATAACAAATATTGCTATACCAATTACAATAATTAGTCTCTCTTTACTTATTTTTTTCAAATTTTCTCTAATGCTGTTGCCAAATATTGGAGAGGATGAGACAGAGTCTTCGTCTTCGTGGATTTTGTAGTGTTCAGGCGCGAACGGACGTCGTCTATCTTTGATAATTTTATCTGTAAGAATACCAATGACAAGGCCTGTGATGAAAAGTGAAAAAAACAGAATCAGGGCGGTTTTTGGAACGGCTGCCAGAAGAACAAATGCTTCGTCTCCGGATGAGGAGATCATCATGGCAAGCAGTGATCCAAAGCTTACTATATTGTGTGTATAAAGAGAAACAACGGCAAACCCTCCTACACATCCCGGTACCAAACCCAGAAGTGCTGACAGAAGAACCTGTTTTACAGGAGAATTTTTGAGTGTTTTGAATGTGGATCCATGAGAGTGAACGTTGACGTATTCAATCAGAAGCATCATTACCATGACAAGTCCGGTAATAAGTATGCTGTTCTTGAGGGCTTCAATTATAATGTTTATAAGGCTCATTTATTATATAGTTTAAGAAGTTCTGAGGCTGCTGTGAAAGATCCCATTTTGCCTGATAAAACAAGTTCTTCGTACTCTTTAAGTTTAACTTGAATTTTAGGATCTTCGTAGAAACGGTTTTTCAGCTCTTCATTGATGGATTCGTACATCCAGAATTTAGCCTGTTCTCTTCTTTTATGAATATAATAGCCATTTTCTCGAGTAAGTTGGAAATATTCAAATATCTTGGCCAGAATCTCATCCAGCCCTGTTTTATTGACCGCAGAGGTGGTAAGGGCTGTGGGTATCCACCCGGATTCTGTCGGAGGGAAAAGGCGCAGTGCGTTGGAATACAGGGCTTTTGCCATCGTTGCCTTTTGTATGTTTGAACCATCTGCTTTAGTGATTGCTATCAGGTCTGACATTTCCATAATGCCTCTTTTGATGCCTTGAAGCTCATCGCCTGCACCTGCTAACATCAAAAGAAGAAAAAAGTCACTCATTGAATGTACTGTGGTTTCAGACTGTCCGACTCCGACTGTTTCAATAAAAATAACATCATAGCCAGCTGCTTCACACAGAACTATTGTTTCGCGAGTCTTTCTTGCGACACCTCCAAGGGAACCTCCGCTTGGACTTGGTCTTATAAATACATTTGGATCGGAGGAGAGTGTCTCCATTCTTGTTTTATCTCCAAGAATGCTCCCTTTGCTTCTTTCACTGCTCGGATCTATTGCAAGTACGGCAAGCTTGTGACCACGTGAGGTAATTAATCCTCCAAAGGCTTCTATGAATGTACTTTTTCCAACTCCGGGAACTCCGGTAATACCGATACGCATTGATTGAACTGCAAAAGGTTGACAGGCTTCTACAACTTGCTGGGCTAAAACTCTGTGCTCAGGTTTGGAACTCTCGATAAGTGTAATGGCCTGACTTAACACAGTTGTATTTCCGGCTAAGACCCCCTCTACATAATCTTTAACTGTAAGGTTTCTGACTCTGTTTTTTTTGAAGAAATTATTGATATAAGGGTTGACAACAGGCGGCTGTTCAATACCCTCATTTACTATAAGCGCGCTGTCTCTTTCAATGTCGTTCATGAGTTTTTATTTGTCACCTTTCCGGAAATTATCAGATTAATTATTGGTCTGGTTGGCGAATTAGTTACAAGGGTAACAACAAAGTTTTTTTCTCCGGACATATTTTTTGTATCTATTTCAATTTCAATCTTAGAACTGCCTGAGGCAGGAATCTTTTCTTTGTATTTAGCTAAAACACCATCTTCACTGTATTGAATTTGTCTGATAATTAAATCGCTTTTCCCGGTATTTCTAAAATCAAAACTACATTTCACTGTAGACCCTTCTTTCACCTCCCCAAATGCAAAGGAACTTCTGCTAAAAATTGGCAGTGGGGCTTTGTCAAGTTCTGCTTTTGACATATCGGCGAAATTTTCAAGAATAGTTGCTTTAATCAAAATCTGTTTATCTGCTTTTTTACCATTAATGACAGGACTTGCTGAAAAAATGGTTGTACCCCAACTGTTTGCGGCCTTTGTGTCAATAGAAAATATCAGGTCTGTCTTTCCATTTTCAGGCACTAAATCAGGAACAGCATTTATATAAAAACCTTTGGAAAAATCGGTGAAACTTATTTTTATCGGATTTTCTGCAAGGTTAACTACCTCTACAGCTCCTTTTGAAATAGTACCATACTGAACTTGTCCCAGATCTACAGGATTTCTTTTTAATCCAAGTTGTCCAATCTTGACTGGATACTGCTGGCGAATAGTTTTTGGTTTCTGAGTAACAACACCTTTTATTCTTAGCACAATTGGTCTGGATGATCCTGTTACATACACAGTTAAGGATTTGTCAAATGGGTAAGGTCCTTGGTCGTTTAGAAAAGTAACATTAATTTTCCCTTTTTCACCCGGTTTAACAGGGCTTTTTGTCCATTCGGGAGTTGTACATCCGCAAGAAGAGATAACGGTCTGTATGACAACAGGCTGATTACTGATGTTTTTGAAAATAAAGGAACAACTTTTCGGACCTGAATTCATGTCAAGATATCCAAAATCGTGAATTGTTTTGTTGAATTCGATACTCATCTGAGGTGATGTTTGTGCTAATAAGAGTGTAATTGACATCAACGTGATGGACATCATGGCACACATCTTATATAAAATATTTTTCATCTCAATTAGGTTTATGTTTCACTCCACAAAGATACAATTACTATTTGTTCTTTTCTACCCATTTTATACCTTTGCAGATAATAAACCAATTAAATTTTATAGTAATGGCTTACAAAATTTCAGAAGACTGCACAGCTTGTGGAACATGTATCGATGAATGCCCAGTTGAGGCTATTTCACCTGGTGATATCTACAAAATAGATCCAAATATCTGTTCAGACTGTGGTACTTGCGCTGACGTTTGTCCTGTAGGGGCTATCAGTCAGATGTAATTTATCTTGCTGTACAACAAAATGAGGGGGTGTCATTTCTTGGCACTCCCTCTTCTATTATTATATATATGTTAGAGAGTAATTTTTTCATACCTTTGAGGCTCATATTTTAAGGAACAATGCTAAACATTAAATTACTAAGAGAGAAACCTCAATTTGTGGCAGAGAGGCTTGCAGTCAAAAATTTTGACGCAACTGAAATAATAGGAATTATCAACGAGCTGGATCAGAAAAGGAGAGAAACTCAAACTGAATTGGATGCTATTCTTTCGGAACAAAATCTCCTTTCAAAAAAAACAGGCTCGTTAATGAAGGAAGGTAAAGTTGTTGAAGCAGAAGAAATTAAGGCTAAAGTTTCTGATTTGAAAGAGAAGTCAAAGTTGCTTGAAAACGAGCTGCAGATAGCTACTTCTAAAATGAACGAACAATTGTTGCTGCTTCCAAATTTGCCTCATATATCTGTTCCTTCAGGTAAAGGTGCAGAGGATAATGTGGTAGTAAGAGAAGGAGGGTCTATTCCGGAGTTGGATAAGAGTGCTTTGCCACACTGGGAGCTTGCTCGAAAATATGATATCATTGATTTTGATCTTGGGGTTAAGCTTACTGGAGCAGGTTTTCCTGTTTATAAAGGTAAAGGTGCAAAAATCCAGAGAGCGCTTATCTCTTATTTTCTTGATAAAAATACAAATGCAGGTTATACAGAATTTCAACCTCCGCTTATGGTGAATGAGGCATCAGGATATGGAACGGGGCAGTTGCCCGATAAAGGGGAGCAGATGTACTATGTGAATCTCGATAATTTCTATCTCATTCCTACTGCCGAGGTGCCTGTAACGAATATTTTCCGTGATGTTATTTTGGGTTATTCAGATCTTCCAGTGAAGTGTACTGCTTATACACCCTGTTTTAGAAGAGAAGCTGGTTCATATGGCAAGGATGTTCGCGGTCTGAATCGTCTTCATCAGTTTGACAAAGTTGAGATAGTACAGATAACTCATCCGGATGTTTCGTACGATGCCCTTGAAGAGATGGTCAAGCATGTTGAGGGTATTGTTCGTTCTCTTTGTCTTCCTTACAGAATTGTGCGACTTTGCGGAGGGGATATGAGTTTTACGTCTGCTCTTACATATGATTTTGAGGTGTATTCAGCTGCTCAGGGAAGATGGCTTGAAGTAAGTTCAGTGTCAAATTTTGAAACATTCCAGTCCAACAGGCTGAAACTCCGTTTTAAAGATGAAAATGGCAAAACTCAATTTGCCCACACTTTGAATGGAAGTTCTCTTGCTCTTCCAAGAATACTTGCGGCTTTGCTGGAAAACAATCAGACAGAAAGGGGAATAGAAGTACCTTCTGTTTTGAGAGAATATACAGGATTTTCCTACATCGATTAATTTAGATGGATGACCATAAGGTAATAATTGGAATTGATCCCGGTACAAGAATTCTTGGTTGGGGTGCAGTGAGAAGTTTTGGCAACAGTGTCGATTTCTTGGATATGGGTGTGGTAGATATGCATAGTGAAACAGACCATTATATTAAACTGGGCATAATTTTCAGGGAAGTTTCTGCTCTTATAAATCGTTTCAATCCTACAGATCTGTCTATTGAGGCTCCATTTTATGGTAAAAATGTTAAGTCTATGTTTTTGCTGGGAAGAGCACAAGGGGCAGCTATTACTGCTGCTCTTGCTTTGGGTATTCCTGTTTCTGAATATGCTCCTCGAAAAATTAAAATGTCAATAACGGGCAGAGGGGCTGCTTCAAAAGAACAGGTTGCCAATATTCTATGCAACGTACTCAAAATAGAACAATCTGTAAATTATTTTGATGCTACTGATGCCTTGGCTGTAGCTTATTGTCATTTTCTTGAAACGAGTAATCCATATTTCGGTAAAGGTCTTAATGAAAGTTGGAAGAGTTTCGTTAAGCGTAATTCAAGTCGGGTGAAATAATTTTTTTGTTTTGATTTAACTTTTTTCATTTTTTCGTGTCAAAGCAGAAAGTTTCATAAAATAGACTAAAGAATAAATAATTATGAGTATGAAGTATATTAATAAAATATGCATAGGAGTTGTTTGTCTGATTTTTTTTAACTCAGCAAAAATTTTCGCAGTTGATGTCGAGCCGAAAGATTTCAGGATAAAGATAATACTCATTGATAGCGTAACACAGGATCCAGTTGAATTTGCTACAGTTTCCATAACACCTGAGGGTAAGAAGGAGGCTTTGAAATATGCTCTGACTGATGCATCAGGCTGGGCAGAAATTGTTAAAGTTCCAGAGGGTACATATACACTAAAAGCTGAGTGTTTGGGTTATTTACCTTTTGAGGCTAAAATAAATACAGCAGGTAAAAGTCTTTTAGATCTTGGCAGGGTTAAGATGAAACAGGAGATAAATGTTTTGTCGGCTGTTACAGTCACTGCTCTTGGGAATCCGATTGTTGTCAAGAAAGATACAATCGAATATAATGCTTCTTCTTTTAAGGTAACAGATGGTGATATGCTCGAGGCTCTCCTGAAAAAATTACCGGGTGTTGAAGTCTCGAGCGATGGTACAATTACAGCAAATGGCAAGACAATAGACAAGATTACAATTGATGGTAAAACATTCTTTTTCAATGATCCACAACTGGCTACAAAAAATCTTCCTGCTAAAATGATCGATAAGGTCAAAGTGTTGGAGAAGAAATCTGAACAGGCTCAGTTTACTGGTATTGATGATGGTCAGTCTGAGACAGTTATAGATCTTTCAATCAGGCCGGGGATGATGAACGGATGGTTTGGAAATGTTAGCGGTGGCTATGGTACTGACGATAAATATCAGGCAGCAGGAATGTTGGGCAACTTTACTTCCAGAAGCCAGATAAGTGTAATAGCGAATGCCAACAACACCAATAATAGAGGTTTTTTTGATGTAGCAGGTGATGCTATGAGAAGTATGAGAAATTCACTTGGTGGTGCCGGAGGTGTGAGAATAGGAGGAGCAGTTATGAATTTTGGCGGATCAGGGATCACAACTTCCTGGATGGCTGGAGTTAATGCCAACACAGCAAGTAAAAACAATAAGCTGAATATTGGAGGAAGTTATCTCTACAGTGGGAGTGATACTGAAAACAAACAGATGACATCGAAGCAGACATTTCTTACAGACAGTAGTTTTATCTATAACAGTGATCAGTATTCAAAGAGCAGTACTGATGCCAACAGCGCTTCTGTCAATCTTGAATATAAGTTCAATGATAAAACATCTGTTTTGTTCAGACCTAATATGAATATAGGAAGTGGATCCTTTAATGAAGGAAATGTATATTCTACAAAGGGTATGCTCGGAAGTTCAATAAATGACGGTAACAGTAAGTCTTATGGCAATAATGATACTAGATCGTTGAACGGGGATCTTTTATTGAGACAGAAGTTTAATAAGACAGGCAGGACATTTTCTGTTAACTTTAATTATGGGTACAGTAATAATGATATAGAGGCGTTCAATGAGTCAACTACCAATAGCTATGGTACTAATCTACTCACTACAGAAGTAAGACAGAAGTATAATACAGAACAGGACAATTATTCTCTTGGTGGAAGAGCTTCATATACAGAGCCACTTGGTAATCATTATTACATGGAGTTGGCTTATTCTTACAACCTCAAAAAAAACAATTCTGATAAAGTTGCAAAAAACTTTAATCAGCATACCGGTAATTATGATCTTTATGATTCAACCTATTCAAACAGTTTTGAGAATACGTTTATCAATCAGATAGGAGAACTTAATATCAGAAAAGTTGAGGATAAGTACAGCTTCACTCTTGGAATGAATGTTCAACCAGCTTATACACATAGTATAACTACAGCTGACAGTAAAACTACTGATCTTGAAAGAAGTGTTGTAAATTATTCTCCTTCAGCTTTGCTCGATATAGACTTCAGTGATTCCAAATCTTTGAGAATAAGATATCGTGGCACCACAAGACAGCCTTCAATAAGCCAGATGCAGCCGGTGAAAGATAATTCCAATCCGCTTTTTGTGTCTGAAGGAAATCCGGATCTTCTTCCTGAATTTTCACACAACCTTTCTCTAAACTTCAGAAATACTAACAGGAGCAATTTCAGTACTGTAAATGCAAGGCTGGATGGAACTTATACTCTAGACAAGATTGTGAACAAAACCTGGTATGAAGAGGGTGGAATTCAGCATACAAAACCTGTAAACGATCAATCTGTTTATTCACTTTCCGGTAATATTATGTGGAGTACACCGATAGAGAAAACTAAGAAGTTTTATTTAATGACAAATACCAGGGCGGGTGTAAATAATGGGATTAGCTACTCTAGTAATACTGCGTCTGAAACAGGTGCAGTGAAGAATATAACAACCTCTCTCTCTGTTTCTGAGATGCTCAGGCTGTCATATCGTGGCGAGAAACTCGAGGTTACTGCAGGAGGAAGAGTATCCTATGCCAAGGCTTGGTACACTATAGGTGAAGCAAGAGATGCTACATGGAATAATTCTCTGAATGCTACTATTAACTGGACTTTGCCTGCAGGTTTTGGTCTTGCAAGTGATATAGAGCATCAGTTTTATATTGGATATGGAAAAGGATATAATGATCCCTCAACTGTTTGGAATGCAGAGGTGTCCAAGCTGCTTTTCAAAAACTCTGCTTCTTTGATATTTAGAGTATTTGATATATTGGATCAGTCCAAGAGTGTTAGAAGAACTACTACGGACAACTATATTCAGGATGTCAGCAGTCTGACTCTAAAACAATATTTTATGCTTTCGTTAACGTGGCGTTTTGGAAAATTTGGAGATAGAAGCGGGGGACGTGAAGGTTCCAGAGGAATGGACCATAGAAGATTCGGCCCTCCGGGTGGAGGATTTCATCATTGATAATATAGTTTATCGTTGGTAATGCGAATAATTTCTCCATTTTTCAATAACAGAGAGCATGTCTGAAGGTACGGGAGACTCAAAAAAGAGTCTCTCGCCTGTTTTGGGATGAGTAAAGCCGAGAGTTCTTGCATGTAATGCCTGTCGAGGGAGCAATTCAAAGCAGTTGTCTACAAACTGCTTGTATTTGGTGTAGAAAGTCCCATTGACTATTTTATCTCCCCCATATCTGTCATCGTTGAAGAGAGGATGTCCAATGTAATCCATGTGGACTCTTATCTGGTGTGTTCTTCCGGTTTCCAGTTTGCATGAAACGAGAGTTGTATAGCCAAATCTTTCAATAACTTTGTAATGAGTTACCGCATATTTCCCAAAAGAATTGTCGGGAAAAACTTTAAATCGCATTCTGTCATTTGGATCTCTTGCAATATTGCCTGTAATGGTGCCACTGTCTTCTTTGAGATTGCCCCAAACAAGGGCAACATATTCTCGATCGATCGTGTGATCAAAAAATTGACGTGCAAGGTCGAACTGGGCTTCGTCATTTTTAGCTACGATTAAAAGACCAGATGTGTTTTTATCAATCCTGTGGACTAAAATACCCATCCTTTCATCAGGAGCATTTTCATCTTGACTTATACCAAGATGAAAGGCCAGAGCGTTTACAAGAGTTCCTGAAAAATGTCCGTGGCCTGGATGAACGACAAGCCCGGGCGGTTTATTGATCAGTAACAGGTCGTCATCTTCGTAGATAATGTCGAGAGGAATGTTTTCAGGCCTAATCTCCATACCCCTTCTTTGGTATGGAAGTTCAATAGTTATTATATCAAGTGGTTTAACTATATAACTTGCCTTTGCCCTCCTGCCGTTAACAAGAACATAGCCGGCATCAATTGCGAGCTGTATCCTGTGACGGGAGGTTTTCTCCATATGGCTGGTAATGAACTTGTCAACTCTAACAGGTGTTTGACCTTTATCCGAGATGAAACGGTAATGTTCAAAGCTGACTACATCTTCTTCTTCATCTTCAAGCATTCTACTCGGTTTTTATAGCTTTTGACTTTTCCTTATCTATGCTAAGAAAAAGTTCAACTTCTGTGCCCAAAGGATAGGAGGTTACTCTGGTAGGAGAGGGGATCTGTCTGATTACAACGCTTGAAACTGAGTCAGAATAACTTTTAACGAGGTTGTCATAGTGTATTTTTCCGAGGTTCAAAGAATTTTCCAAGAGAATTTCTTTGGCAAGCTGAAGGGAAACTCCTGTGACATCTGGAATAGATGTGCCAGATTCTCCGTTATTGCCAAGTTCTAGATCGATTTGGCTTCCTGCTTCAATTTTTGTCCCCGGGGCAATGAAACGTCCATTAAATTTCTGCGATAATACATTGTCTGTTGCCATGTCATAGACATAAGTAAGTCTGCCGACACTAAGCTGTTTGGCTTCCAGTTCAGCCAACGCTTGACGTAAGGAAAATCCTGTTACTGAAGGCATAGTGACAAGTTTTGGTTGGATTGTATTTATTGTCAATAAAATCCTTCTGTTTTTTTTGACCATGTTGCCTGCTTTTGGGTTTTGCTTAAGCACTATACCTCTGCTGACGGATGGTATAAAAACCGAATCGGAAACCTCAACTTTCAATTTATGTCTTTTCGCAATTCTATGAGCTTCATCAAGTGTCAGGCCGGAAAAATCAGGTACAGAAAGTTCTTGATTGTGTCTTGTGACAATTTTTAAAAAAAGTGAGGCGGCAATTAGCAAAATAATAACAAATCCAATTGCTTTGTATATTTCTCTAAGAATGGGATGATCCCATCCTGCTTTCTTTTTGATTTTGTCAATATTGTTTTTTGTCATGTCACAAAAATAATACTATTTTTTAACTTCATTATAAAAGCTGTCTCTCTCAATTGCTATAAATCCACACTCTTCGGCCATGTTTTCAATTTCTTCACTGCTCATTTCGGGATTTGTATGTGATCCGGCCATGCTGTATATTTTGGTGGAGTTGTTAATAGTACCATCCATATCATCTGCTCCGTAGAGAAGAGTAAGTTGACTCAAATCTTTTCCCAACATTGGCCAGTAGGATTTGATATGAGGAATGTTATCGAGAACAACTCTTGCAACGGCAAATGTTTTGAGAATTTCGACAAACCCAATTTCTCCGAGGTGTGAGAGCTGGTTATTGGCGGATTTGAAGAGAAGGGGGATAAAGGCATCAAATCCGTCCGTCTCCTCTTGAAGTTCCTTGATTTGCATCATGTGGTCCAATCTATTCCTGCGATTTTCAATATGACCAAACAACATTGTGGCATTACTTTTTATGCCGAGTCGGTGTGCTGTTCGATGAATTTCTATCCATCTCTTGGCATTGCACTTGTCCGGGCAGATTTGTTTCCGTATATCTGGATCGAATATTTCTGCACCACCACCAGGCATGGCAGAGAGACCAGCATCTTTAAGCTTTTTTAGAATATACTCCACACTTTGTCCTGAATATTTGGCCATATCATCAATCTCAACGGCAGTATAGGCCTTGATTGTCACTTCATCTGGCAATTCCTTCCTGAGCAGAGAGATGATGGATACATAATAGTCGATGCTTTTTTCAGGATGAACACTTCCTACAACATGAACTTCAGTCATTCCTTTCTGATATTTTTCACGACAGTAATTTCGAACATCTTCAAGAGTCATTGACCATGCTCCCGGTTGAGAGGAATTGTCTCTTCTGTAGGAACAAAATTTACAGCGATGTACACAAATATTACTTGGTTCTATGTGAAAATTATTATTATAATAAACTTTATTTCCGTTAATAGCTTTTCTAATCTTCAAGGCAGCTTCGGATAATGAGTTCATGTCTGTAGTTGAATACAGTTCAAGAGCTTCCTTAATGATTTTATCTCTCTCCATTTTAAAATTATTGACACGAAAATAACAAAAAAGACGCCTCAGGCGTCTTGACTCATTATAGTAAATATCTGCTAGAACTGTTCTTCAGACGATACTGTAAGTTTCTTGCGTCCACGACGACGACGGGCTGAAAGAACTCGACGTCCGTTTGGAGTAGACATTCTCTCACGAAATCCATGTTTATTGCGACGCTTGCGTTGTGAAGGTTGAAATGTGCGTTTCATGATATTATTATACTGTTATAATTCATAAGGGAGTGCAAAGATATGTAAAATGTTTTTATTAGCAAATAATTGTATGCCGTTTGATGAACAGAAGTTTCTTATCGACAAAATATGGTTCCACAAACCATTGGTCAATTCTCTCTTCTACTATTTGTGAAGGGCTGATTTTCATCTTTGAACAGGCAAGAGCAATTTCGTTTTCAAGGTTACCTCCTTTCAGGTACAAAACACCTCGTGAAACACCCTGAAAAACTCCGGAATCAATTTTATGCCATATCCATGGTAAAAAATCTTTGAGTGCAGTTACTGCCCTTGACACCACAAAATCGTACCGGCCCTCAAGTTCCTCGGCGCGTGCATTGACAGTTACTACATTGTTAAGATTTAAAGTGGAAGCCACATTGCCGACAACCGTAATTTTTTTTCTTATGGAATCGCAAAGGTAAAATGATGATTCAGGAAACATTATGGCAAGTGGAATCCCGGGAAAGCCTCCACCCGTACCGACGTCCAAAACTCTTGCTCCTTTGGGAAAGGACAGGAATTTAGATATGGCGAGAGAGTGAAGTACATGGTGCAGGTAGAAATGCTCAAAATCTTTTCTTGAGATAATATTTATTTTGGCATTCCATTCTTCGTAAAGAGGATAAAGAGCCTTGTACAGTGCTCTCTGTTGGTCACTCAACTCTGGGAAATATTTGTAAATCAGCTCTTCCATTTTTTTGCCAATAATTTTCTTGCTCTTTTTATCTGTGTTCTGACAGTATTTAGAGGCAAATTTAACTCCCTTGCAATCTCTTCATACGCGTAGTCATGAATAAATCTCAACTCGGCAACTTTTCGGTATTTGGCATCAAGCTCTTTGATGGCTTTGATCAAAAGTTCAATTGTCTGTTGATTGATCATCTCCTCTTCAGGGCTTGGCATAATATCAGATGGCTCAATTAATACTGAAGCATCTTCTCGGTTTTCGTCTATCGACTGATAAGGAGTCAAGGAATTTTTGCGGTAATGATCAATTGCCGTGTTTCGGGCAATTTTGTATAGCCAAGTAGAAAAGGCCCAATCATCCTGATAATACGATATGTTTTTAAAGGCTTTGTGAAATGTTTCCTGGCAAATATCTTCTGCATCCTGTGGCTTTGGGATGAAAGTTAAAATGTAGGTGTAAATTTGATCAATATATCGTTCGAAGAGTTTTAAAAAAGCATTCTGATCACCGGATGCCGCCATACTGACAAGCTCTTTCTCATCAAATTTGTTTTTTGTATCCATAGTAGTACGTTTAGTGGGCTTCAAGCCAGTTTTTACCTGTCTTGCAGTCAACTGTAAGTGGTACGGATAGTGATGCTACATTTTCCATTTCCTCTTTGACAAGATCCGTTAGCAACATTTTTTCACTGGGGACAACGTCGAAAACAAGTTCATCGTGTACTTGCAGGATCATTCTACTTTGAATTCCCTCCATTATAATCCTTTTATCCACACGTATCATTGCTATTTTAATGATATCTGCTGCGCTTCCCTGAATAGGTGCGTTTACTGCGTTTCTTTCTGCTAAGCCTCTTACAACGGGATTTTTGGAATTAATATCAGGTATGAATCTTTTTCTGCCATAAAGAGTCTCTACATAGCCGTTTATTTTGGCAAATTCTATTGTATTGTTGATAAATGCCTGGACTTTGGGATATTTCGTAAAATATTCGTCTATCAGTTTTTTTGCTTCTCCTCTAGATATATGAAGTCTTTGAGCAAGACCGAATGCGGAGATGCCGTAAATAATGCCAAAATTTGCAACTTTTGCTCTGCTTCTCTGCTCTTTGGTGAGCTGATCTTCAGGTATGTCAAAAATTCTTGAAGCTGTTGCGGAATGGATATCTTTGCCAGCCCTGAATGCCTCAATGAAGTTATCATCACCGCTCATGTGTGCCATCAATCTTAATTCAATTTGTGAGTAGTCGGAGGACATAATGCAACCTTCGGGATCGGAAGGAATAAATGCCTTGCGTATTTCTTTTCCCCTCTCAGTGCGAATCGGGATATTCTGAAGATTTGGTTTTACAGAACTGAGTCTTCCGGTAGATGTCAATGCTTGATTGAAAGTTGTATGAATTTTACCTGTTTTTGGAGAGATCATTTGAGGTAATGGATCTGCATAAGTCGAGATTAATTTCTTGATATTTCTGAATTCAAGAATTAATTGGATTACAGGGTGTTCGTTTTCAAGTTCGAGAAGTGTCTCTTCATCGGTTGAAAGGTTTTTTTTAGGGTTTTTGCCATTTTTGGCACCAAGTTTAAGTTTGTCGTATAGAAGTACTCCAAGTTGTTTTGGAGATGATACGTTAAGTGTAGGGTCCTGAGCTATTCTGCGGATTTCTTCTTCGATAGCAGTAAGTTCTGAATTTAATTTCTCACTGTAATTTTTTAGCATTTCAGTGTCAATCTTTACTCCTGTGGTCTCCATTCTCGATAAAACACTTATAAGAGGCATCTCGATGTTGTTGTAAAGAGAGTAAAGTGACATTTTCTGCAGTTCAACTGTCAATCTGTGATAAAGGGGCAATAGTACAGCGGTCTCTTTCAAGTCTCTATCACAATTTTCATTTTGTGATGTGTTGACGTTGAAAAGGTCTCCCTGAACTACATGACTGTTATCATCGAGTGAAACTCCCAGATATGTTGGAGCTATAATTTCAACTTTGTGAGCTCTCTCTGGCATTAAAAGGTAGTGCATAAGCTCTATGTCTGCCATGTATCCTTTTAATATTATCGAATATTCAAAAAGTGTATTCATTACGGACTTAAGGTCATAACCGCATTTTACTATACTTTCATCTTCAAGGATGTCTTTGTATTGTCTGATATTCTTTTCTTCAACTATCTGAATTAGTTCGCCGCAACAAATAATAAATCTGTCTTTTGCTAACTTTATGGCAAGCTCTTTCTTCGCAAAAATCTCATTTCTAATCTTATCTGCTGAAGCAGTTGTGTAGTTTATGGCTTTAAGCCCTGTTTGTGATTCACACGCTTTATCCTCTGGTTTTTCTGTAAGTTCAAAAACCTCTTCCAACTTAGGGATAAGTCTCAATAAGGAGCTAAATTCATATTCGGTGAACAGTTTTTTTAGCTCTTGGAAATTTGGAGTGGAAAGTTTAAGAGACTCTTCATCCCAGGGGATGTCAACATTAGTATCTATTGTGATAAGTGTTTTGCTTAATTCAATGTGTTTTTTCGCTTCCTTGAAAGCGATTTGCTGTTTTTCCGGCAATTCGTCCAGGTTATCGTAGATGTTCTCTACTGAACCATACTTTTGAACCAGTTTTTTCGATCCTACTTCACCAATTCCTCTTACACCCGGCACGTTATCAGATATGTCACCCTGCAGAGTCAGAATGTCAATAACCTGTTCAGGCTTCAATATGTTGTAAGTACTGCATATTTTTTCTTTGCCTACTGTCTCCATTTCTGCACCATTTTTTCCCGGCTTAAATTGAACAATGTTGTCGGATACAAGCTGACCGTAATCTTTGTCCGGCGTAACCATGAAAACGTTGAAACCCTCACTTTCTGCTTTCTTTGCAATAGTCCCTATTACATCATCTGCTTCGAATCCGGGTTTCATTATTACCGGGATGGAAATCGCATTTAATATTGATATTAGAGGCTCGAGTGCTCCTCTTACTTGTTCGGGCGTTTCTCCTCTGTTGGCTTTGTATTCTGGATAGAGTTCGTGGCGAAACGTTTTGGTCGGAGGGTCAAATGCAACTGCAAGATGTGTGGGTTTTTCTTTGATTATTAGATCTAAAAGAGTTTTTGTGAAACCATAAAGTATGGAAGTATCAACACCTTTTGAGTTAATCATCGGTCTTCTAATAAACGCGTAATATGAACGAAAGATCAATGCATGTCCGTCAATAAGATAGAGTTTTTTCATGTTGTCAAACCGGTTATTTGTTGTCATCTGTCATCCACTCAACATAAGAAGAAGGTGTCTCATACATCTTTATGCATTGCAATGAGACATTTTCAGGCAATTTGTATCTAATCAGTTCAACAAAATGTAAAACAAGGTTTTCACATGTTGGCGGGAAATCAACCAATATCACATTTTGGTAAGCAGCTGCAATCTCGGAAGATAACGCCGCATCTTTACTAAGGATGAGTGCATGGTCAAATAAACTGATTATCTGTTCATTTACGATTTGCTTGAGCAGACTGAAGTCAAGTACCATTCCGTTTTTAGGATTGCAAGGGTCGTTAACCGGTTCGCCCTTAACAGTAACGTAAAATCTATAGGAGTGACCATGGATATGTCTGCACTTACCATCATAGCCGGTGAGGGCATGTGCTCCTTCAAAATGGAATTCTTTTGTTATGCGTACTGTTGGCATTGTTTTTTCACAAAAGTATTAATAATTTTGTAATTATGTAAAACAATGATATCGGACTACTTTATATCCTTTTAATTAAATAGAAAGGAGGCCTTTTTAATTTAAATGTTTAATTATATTTTTTATTTTTATTGCAATTTTTTACTTTTGTAGAAAAAATTATAAGACATGGCGGTAAATATTCAAAACTTTCTTTCTTCAAATGCAAAGAACATGAGAAGGTCTGCAATCAGAGATCTTCTCAGCGTAGCTAACAGACCTGAGATTATATCATTTGCCGGCGGATTTCCGAACGCAGCTACTTTTCCAATTGAGGAGCTTAAGAAAATTATGGTTGAGGTGCTTGAAACTGAAGGGGCATCGGCACTCCAGTACGGGCCTACAGAAGGCAATCAGCAATTGAGAGAGCTGCTTGCCAAAAGGTATTGCGAAAACGGCTGCAAGGTTTCAGCAAAGAATATTTTGATTACTACAGCTTCACAACAGGCTATTGATCTTGTTTCAAAGATTTTTATTAATCCGGGTGATACTGTAATTTGCGGACTTCCTTCTTATCTTGGTGCCCTTCAGGCATTTTGGTCATATCAAGCTGAGCCGGTAGGCATCAAGTCAGACTATGATTTGGAGGATACAGTTAAAAAGCTTATAGCCGAAGGGAGGAAACCGAAGTTTGTGTATGCCATACCTGATTTTCAGAATCCTTCAGGTGTGACAATGACACTCGAACAGCGCAAGTATGTTCTGAATGTAGTTAAAAAGTATGATCTTATTCTTGTTGAGGACAGTCCATACAGAGAGCTTCGCTTTGACGGCGAGGAGCAGCCTATGATGTATTCTCTCGACGATGATGAAAGAGTGATTTTGTTAGGTACATTCTCCAAGACATTCCTTCCAGGTTTCAGAATTGGTTGGGTTATTGCTCCTGAAGAGATAATCGACAAACTTGTAGTCGCAAAACAGTCAACTGATCTTTGTACCACAGTTTTCGATCAATCTGTTGCAGCAAAGTATCTTGAGAAAGGACTTTTTGAAAAGAATCTTCAGAAAACGGTTGCTCTCTATAAAGAAAAAAGAGATCATATGTTAGCATGTTTTGAGAAATATATGCCGGCAGGTGTGACATGGACACGTCCAGAAGGTGGACTTTTCCTTTTTGTCAAATTACCTGAAGGATTTGATGCAAGAGAATTATTTGATATTGCCATGAAAGAGGATGTGGCTTTTGTTATCGGAGAGGCTTTCCACTGTGATGGTTCCGGCAAGAACACTATGAGAATTAATTTCTCATATATGAACAATGAAAAGACAGAAGAGGGTGTAAAAAGACTTGCAAGAGCTATAGAAAGGATGATGAAAGAGAAAGGAATGTAGTGTTTTATATCATAATTAAGCATAGAGGGGTATGTGGCAATATGTTACACTCCCCTCTTTTTATTTTATTTTTCTCGGCTTTTATTATTTATTAATTTTGCAAGTGTTGAATTGTTAAATTTTTTGGATATGAGAAAGAAAATTGTTGCAGGTAACTGGAAAATGAATACTTCTATAAAGGAGGCAGAAAAGCTGGCGAGTGAAATTGTGGAACTTGTCGATGAAATCGAGACAGATGTGGATATAATTTTATGTCCTCCATTTACTCATTTGAGTACTGTGGCAAAACTTATTGCAAAACAGCATGACGAAAAGGAAAAGATTTATCTTGGCGCTCAAAATTGTGCTGATCATGCCTTTGGTGCCTACACAGGAGAGGTTTCTGCAAGCATGTTAAAATCGGTGAAATGCCAGTATGTTATTCTTGGTCACTCAGAGAGGAGAGAGTATTATCATGAAAATAATGAATCCCTTTATGCCAAGATTGAGCTTGCACTTAAAGAGGGATTAATACCTATTTTTTGTGTAGGAGAGAGGCTGGAGGAGAGAGAGAGCAATAGACATTTTGAGGTTGTTTCAGAACAGATTAAGGATGTTCTTTATAAATTAAAGGGTGCAGATGCACGTAAAATGGTTATTGCATATGAACCGGTATGGGCGATAGGTACAGGTAAGACTGCAACTTCTGACCAGGCTGAGGAGATGCATGCCTTTATTAGAAAGATAGTTGCCGACAAATTTGGAGATGTGGCTGAGGTAATACCTGTTTTATATGGTGGAAGCTGCAAACCATCAAATGCCCGGGAGATATTTTCCAAACCTAATGTCGACGGCGGGCTCATTGGTGGAGCATCTTTGATTGCTAATGATTTTGTGGAAATTATAAAATCTTTTTAAAAGTCGTAGGACTCATTGTTTATAACTGTTGTAATGTGAGAAAATTGTCTTACCTTTGCATCCCTCAAAGCGGGCATGGCGTAATTGGTAGCCGCGCCAGACTTAGGATCTGGTGCCGTAAGGCGTGGGGGTTCGAGTCCCTTTGCCCGCACTGAAAGCAGATAGCCTTTGGGGTATCTGCTTTTTGTTGATAACAAATAATTTATATATACATGAGAGTAACACAAAAAAACATCGATGATTTGAATCTCGTTGTTACACTTAACATTGAACAAGGAGATTATTATGACAAGCAGCGAAAAATACTTAACGATTTTAGACGGAAGGCTGAGTTGAAAGGCTTTCGTAAAGGCATGGCACCAATGAGCCTGATAGAGAAGCTGCATGGAAGATCTGCCTTGTTGGATGCTGTCAATGATCTCATATCCGAAGGTTTGAACAATTTTATTTCCGAGAACAAACTTAATGTTCTTGGAGAACCGCTTCCTAACGATAAAGAACAAAAGCCTATTGACTGGGAGAATGATACAGAATTTGAATTCGTATATGATATCGCCTTATCCCCTTTAGTGAAAGTGGAACTTAGTCAACAGGACAAGATTCCTTATTATGAGGTTATAATTTCGGAGGAGGAAAAAAAGAGTTACAGAAGTAATTTTCTGAAGCAGTATGGACAGCTGGGCAATGCCGACCAGGTGGATGAGGATGATTTTATAATTGCAGATCTTGTCCAGGGTGACACTAGGATTGAGGGAACACACATTGCAATGAGGTCTATTGATGATCCGGAAATTAAGAAGTTGTTTATTGGCAGGAGAGTGGGTGACGAATTTGAAATTGACGTTAATAAGGCTTTTTCTGATGAGGCAGACAGAGCATCGTTGCTGAGGGTAAAAAAGGAGGAGCTCGCTTCTGTTGAACCAATTTTTAAGGTAATTGTTAAGGAGATAAAACGTTTTGTTGATGCAGAACCTACACAGGAGCTGTTTGACAAAGTATTTGGAGAAGGTCAGGTTAAAAGTGAGGAGGAATTTGAAAACAGACTTACAGAAAAGATGAAAGAAGAATTTACTCGGGAAAGTGATTATCGCTATATGCTTGATGCAAGGGATTATTTGATAGAAAAAGCTGCAATTAAGCTTCCTGAAGAATTTCTTAAGAGGTGGCTATATACAGCTAATAAGGAGAAGTATACAATGGAGGACATTGAGAAGGAGTTTGATCTTTTTCTCAAGGATTTGCGTTGGCAGATGATCCGTCAGGCTATATTAAAGGAACAAGGACTTACCGTTACTCGAGAATTGCTGGATGAACAGGCTAAGAAGATAGCTGCATATCAGTTTGCCATGTACGGAATTCCAAATGTGCCTGAGGAACAACTGGAAAAGTACGCACAGTCTCTTCTTGCTAATGAAAAGGAGTCTGGAAGAATTCTCGAAAAAGTAGAAGAGAATTTAGTTCTCGACTACGTTAAGAGTGTAACTTCTCTCGACAATAAGCAAATATTGTCCGAAGAACTTCGTAAAATGACAAATTAAAATTTTGAATAATGTCAACTGAATTTGAAAAATTTGCAAGATCGCGACAAGGCATAAGCAGCATCACAATGCATAGGTTTTATTCCATGTATGGTGCTTATATTAATCCTACCATTATCGAGGAACGTCAATTAAATGTAGCTGCAATGGACGTTTTTTCAAGATTGATGATGGACAGAATCATTTTTCTTGGTGTTCCGATAGATGATGATGTTGCCAATATAATTCAAGCTCAGCTTCTATATTTGGATTCAGTAGATTCAAAGGCTGATATACAACTTTATATCAACTCCCCAGGAGGATCGATATATGCAGGGCTTGGAATTTATGATACAATGCAACTGGTAAGTTCTGATGTTGCTACAATATGTACCGGAATGGCTGCTTCCATGGCCGCCATACTGCTTACAGCCGGTGCAAACGGGAAAAGATCTGCATTACCTCATTCAAGAGTAATGATTCATCAGCCAATGGGTGGAGCAGAGGGACAAGCTGTAGACATAGAAATTACAGCAAGAGAGATAACCAAAATTAAAAATGAACTTTATGAAATAATTTCATTTCATTCAGGCAAACCTGTGAAAGCTATTGAAAAGGACGCTGACAGGGATTACTGGATGACTGCTGCTGAAGCTAAAGCTTATGGCATGATAGATGAAATTTTGATTAAATCAAAAAAAACAGATCAGTAGATTACAATGACATCAAAATTTAATGATTACTGTTCATTTTGTGGCAGAGAAAGGGATGAAGTAGATGTTTTGATAGTTGGAGAGATTGCCTGTATCTGCAGTGACTGCGCCCAGCAGGCTGTCGATTATGCTCGAGAAGCCATGAAAGCAAGAAAGCCAAAGGGCAACCAGGAGGAAAATCATCAGACGAGATTGATGAAGCCTTTAGAAATCAAGAGTTTTTTGGATCAGTATGTGATTGGACAGGAGGAGGCAAAAAAACATCTTGCAGTAGCTGTTTACAATCATTATAAGAGAATATCCAATCCAGGAAATGATGATTTGGATCTGGAAAAGTCCAATATTTTGTTGATTGGTCAGACAGGAACAGGTAAAACTCTTTTAGCCAGAACTATAGCTAAGATGCTCGATGTTCCTTTTACTATTGTAGATGCTACTGTTCTTACAGAGGCAGGGTATGTAGGAGAAGATGTTGAGAGTATACTTACAAGATTGCTTCAGGAGGCCGATTATGACGTTGAAAAGGCTGAAAGAGGTATTGTTTTTATTGATGAGATTGATAAAATTGCCAGGAAGAGTGATAATCCATCCATAACCAGGGATGTTTCTGGAGAAGGGGTTCAACAGGCTCTGCTGAAGTTATTGGAGGGAAGTGTTGTCAATGTGCCTCCTCAGGGAGGTCGCAAGCATCCGGAACAAAGGATGATAGCTGTTAATACAAAAAACATTCTTTTCATTTGTGGTGGAGCATTTGAAGGGATCGAAAAGAAAATTTCCCAACGTTTGAATACTCAGGTTGTGGGGTATGGAGCAGAGAAGAAAAGAAATCGGATTGACAAGGATAATTTGATTAAATATGTTGCTCCACAGGACTTGAGATCTTATGGTCTTATTCCTGAAATTATTGGAAGGCTTCCGGTTCTTACATTTCTCCACCCACTTGACAGGCAAGCTCTAAGAACCATACTTACTGAGCCTAAAAATGCTCTTGTTAAACAATATTACAAACTGTTTGAACTTGACGGGGTAAAGTTGAAAATTGAAGATGAAGTTCTTGATTATATTGTAGATACCTCAATAGAGTATAAGCTTGGAGCAAGAGGTTTGAGGTCAATATGTGAGGCTATAATGGTAGATGCTATGTATGAAACTCCTTCTCAAAAGAGAAAGACTCTCATAATTAAGCTGGATTACGCTAAAAAGAAGATTGACAAGTTTACCGGCTCTCTGGCGGCTTCGGCATAATTTCGTAGCCTGCGGCCTTTAAAATTTCTGCAGCTGTATCATATTCATCTTCAGGCACCTGTAGTTTGACGTTTGAGTTAGGGTACAAGTTGATTATTGAATTATAGTATTCATCTTTTAGAAAAGTATGAATTCCCCTTGCCTCAAGATTTGATTGAGGAATCAATATATCTTGGGGATAAGCAGCTGTAAGTATTGTGACCCATTTCATATTGTTTTAATCTTTTTTTTATGATAGCCTCAGTGCGAAGATAGTACTAATTTTTTCTATTAAATTATTTTAAAGTAAATTCTTCGCTTTCGCTTTATTTTATTGGGTTTTGGATATTATTTTCTGCATTATTGTCTATATTTGTTTAAATCTTTGATGATAAGTTAACAAATATAAGTATGTACGAAAATGATGACCGTGTTGTAGTTACCTTGGATGCTGGAGGATCAAATTTTGTTTTTAGTGCTGTTCAGGGTAATGATTATGTAATGAGACCTATTTCATTGCAAACAAATGCTTCAGATTTAGATAATTGTCTTGCAATTCTTATTAAAGGATTTGAGGCTGTTATCAGATCATTGGGAGTAACGCCTGTGGCAATTAGTTTTGCTTTTCCGGGCCCTGCTGATTACAAGAACGGAATTATAGGAGGCTATTTGCCGAATTTTCCATCTTTCAGAGATGGTGTTGCATTGGGACCGTTTCTTGAGAAAAAATTTGGATTACCTGTTTTTATAAATAATGACGCGGATCTTTTCACATATGGTGAGGCAATAGCTGGAGCCTTGCCTGAAGTTAACAAACGTCTGCAGGAGGCTGGAAGCATCAAACAGTACAATAATTTGATAGGTTACACATGGGGCACTGGTTTTGGATTTGGAATTTCATTTAATGGTGCACTTCATATTGGGGACAACTCATGTACAGAGACTTTTTGTCTCAGACACAAACTTATGCCTGATATTATTGTTGAAGAGGGAGTTTCTGCAAGAGCTATTAAACGAGTCTATGGAGAGCTAACAAATCAGCCGGTTAACGATTTAGAGCCTTTAGATATATTCAGAATAGCAAACGGAGTAAGGGAAGGTGACAGGAATGCTGCTGTTAAAGCTTTTGAGCTTTTTGGAGAAGTAGCGGGAGATGCTATTGCTACCGCAACTTCTCTAATCGACGGCTTAGTTGTGATTGGGGGAGGCATTACTGCAGCCAGCAAATTTATAATGCCCTCTCTGTTGCGGGAGATGAGGAGCAGCCTTAAAACTCTTAGTGGAGAGAATGTAGGCCGTCTTCAAATGAGTGTTTACAATCTTGATTGTGAAGAGGAATTTGAACAATTCGCAAGAGGACAAAGTCGTGAGTTAAAGGTTTATGGATGTAACGATAAAGTTATTTACGACCCTGAAAAAAGGACAGGAGTGATGATTTCGAAGATAGGGGCAAGTAAAGCCATTTCGCTTGGAGCTTATTGTTATGCCCTGCACAATCTTGACTGTAATAATTGCTAATATTGAGTTTTATAGCTTGTTACATTAATGTAGTGTTTTCACATTTAGACTCTCAAATGAAAGATTGTTTATAGTGTTTTCTCTCTTTTCTCTTGTATGTTGAAAAAGGATTTTAACTATTTCGGGGAAGCGAGAGCGGATTACTTTTTCTCCTTCTTCGGTTATCCCTCCCTTTGTGGCGACTCTTTCGACAATTTTGCCAAATGACATTTTCTGATCAACACAAAGTTTTGATGTCCCCAGAATAGTGGTAATAATCATACTGTGAATTTCATTTTTTGACAGGGAGGAATGATGAGAAGCTTCTTCTACAATAATGTCAAATATGGAAGCGATGAATCCGGGCATGCAGCTTGTCAGATCAGTGCAAATTCCCAGTTCGTTTTCAGGGATAACTACTACTGAGCTGAAAGAGCTAAGCAATGATTGAATCAAGTCAATCTCATGTTTTGCAGCATGAGAATTGAACGAGGCAAGTGTTACAGATTTATTGACCTCTCCTGTTACGCTTGGGATAACAATAGAACAAGAACAGCCGGGGAATATTGAGTTAAGTTGGTAAAATCTTATGCAAGCGTTTACGGCACATATATGCTGTCCTTTTTTGATATATGGTTTAATAATTTCTGCAACATCTTTCATTTGGGCAGGTCTAACACAAATAAAGATAAAATCTGACGATGTAACAACGGATTCATTATTGCAGATATTAACTTTGGGGTAGAAAGATGAAAGTTCTGAAAGTTTTTCTTTAGTACGATTTGAAACATAAAGCTCTTCCTGCATGATTGTGCCTGTTTCCAAGAACTTGCGCATGAGCATCCTACCCATGCTTCCAAAACCAATGATCCCAATTTTCATAACTGTTTGTAATATAGTATAAAAAGACGTATACCTCCAGAAATTAGAGGTATACGATATAAAACATGTGACAAATATATGAATTTTTTTAAATTTGATTACAATTTATTCAGTATAATATTTGTAAAAAAGAGCAATAGATTCAATTCCTTTATAAAATTGACTTAGGAGATAACTTTCATTAGGAGAATGTATAACGTCTCTCTCAAGTCCAAAACCCATCAATAGAGGATTGGCACCAAGTATTTGCTGCAGTTCTGCAAGCACCGGAATACTGCCACCTCCCCTGCAAGGAACAGGTTCTATGCCGTAAACTTCTGTAATTGCTCTCGAGGCAGATTGGTAAACCTTTGAGGAGATTGGACATAAAAATCCCTGTCCGCCATGATGATGTTTAACCTTAACTTTCACGCCTTTCGGTGCAAGTTTAAGAAAATGGTTTTCAAAAAGCTTTGCTATTTTATTATGATCCTGGTTGGGGACCAGTCTCATGGATATTTTCGCATAAGCTTTTGAAGGTATGACTGTCTTAGCACCCTCTCCGGTATAACCGCTCCACATGCCGTTTACATCAAGACACGGACGAATACCTGTGCGTTCCATTGTAGTGAAACCTTCTTCTCCGGCAACGTCGTCAATATCGAGAAATCGTTTATATTCTGCAATATCAAAAGGTGCTTTAGCAAGCATATCCCTCTCTTCCTTTGTCAGCTCAACCACATCATCGTAAAAGCCTTCGATGGTAACTCTGCCTTGGTCGTCTATTAACTTGTCAATCATGCTGCAAAGAGCGTTGGCAGGATTTCTTATTGCTCCACCATAATGTCCCGAATGAAGATCTTTGTTTGGACCTGTTACTTCAACCTCCATGTAAGCGAGTCCTCTCATTCCAACATTCAAGGAAGGTATCTTTTCGTCAATCATTGTAGTATCAGAAACAAGAATGTCATTGCATGAAAGCATCTCTTTGTGTTCTGCAGCCCATTCGGAGAGACTTGGAGAACCAATCTCCTCTTCTCCATCTATGATAAACTTGACATTGCATTTTAACTGACCCGTTTTTACCATATATTCGAAAGCCTTGACATGCATGAAACCTTGTCCCTTGTCATCGTCAGCACCTCGAGCATAAATAGCTCCATCTTTAATGACAGGCTCAAATGGGGGTGTAACCCACTGGTCTACAGGATCTGCTGGTTGTACGTCGTAATGTGCATACACCAAAATTGTAGGAAGTGATTTGTCAATAACTTTTTCTCCAAAAACTACCGGATGACCTTTTGTCTGGTATACTCCAACTTTGTCTGCACCTGCCTCTTTAAGCAACTGGGCATACTTTTCAGCAGCTTTTTGCATATCCTGTTTGTGCTCTGCCATGGAACTTACTGAGGGGATTCTCAGTAAATCGAATAACTCGTTGAGAAATCTGTGGCTGTTTTCCTTAATGTAATCCTTTATCATGATTTATGCTTTAAAATGTATACCTGAGCGTTATACCGAAATTGGCGGGTTTAATGCCTGCGTCAGTAATCATCTGTAGTTTTGGGTTCCAGTCAAATGCCAAAATAAGTGGAAGTTCCTGAAGTTTATACTCAACACCGGTTATTATGTCAAACGAGAGTACTGCCTTATCCTGATATTTTCCTGAGATGAAAAGGCCGGCTGATGTTCCAGGACCTCCAAAGATAGAAAGTCCATCAACACCAAGTTTGTCATAATGATATTCACCGTATGCAGAAAAAATAAGTTTTCGGTTGTTATTCTCAACCAGATCAACAGAACCCATAAGTTCAAATGCTGCAGCAGAAGAGACAAATTGTTTAAAGGAAGCTCCTACGCTTGTGCCCATTCTGGCACTGACTGCTCTTTCATAGTTTTGGGCCACTGCACTTACAGTTATGAGTAATGCAGATAATAGAACTACTGTTTTTTTCATTGTCTGTGTATTAAAAATAATTAATTATCTTGCCTTCCACTTCTGTTAGCAAGTTGTTTGCCAAACGGCTTGCTCCAAACCGAAAAAACTGCGGTGTTAACCATTCTTCTCCTAAAACATTTTCAACTATGGCAAAGTAAAGAGCAGCCTCTTTGGGTGTTGATATGCCTCCGGCAGGTTTGAATCCTATTCTTTTACCTGTTGTCTCATAATATTTTTTTATTTGCTGGCACATAATATATGCAGCTTCAGGTGTAGCAGCAGGTTCGATTTTACCTGTAGAAGTCTTAATGAAATCAGCACCGGCTTCAATGGCAATTTCAGCTGCGTAATCAATGAGATGTTTCTCCTTAAGTACACCAGTTTCGAGAATAACTTTCAGATGTTTGTCTCCAATAACTGCCTTAATATCTCTGATTTCCGATTTTGTCTCCTCATATTTCCTGTCGAGGAACTTGTTAAGGGCAAGGACTATGTCCACTTCATCAGCGCCGTTTTCAACAGCCATCCTGCATTCTGCCATCTTTATTTCTTTGAAACTTTGAGAAGAAGGGAAAGCTCCGGCAACAACAGCAATTTTAACATTCTCTACCTTGATACTGGACTTAAGCAGCTTTGCAAAATTTGGATAGACACATATTGCAGCTACAGAAGGATATTTAGGAAAAGCCATATTGAAGTTGTTGACTTTCTCAACCAATCCCAATATTTTGGAAGAAGTGTCAGCAGAGTTCAGGGATGTAAGATCAATCAGTCCTATGTATTTTCTTAAAGCCTCTTTATTGAGCCAATTGTCAATGTTGTCTGTAATTTTTGATATCTCTTTTTCAATATTTTCCATATTTCAACTGTTTTTGTCAACTTTAGTATCAATCCAGATGGTTACGGGTCCGTCATTTATAAGAGAAACTTTCATGTCTGCACCAAAAACTCCGGTTTCGACTTTTTTACCCAATGTCTTTTCCAGTTCTTTTTTAAATTGTTCATATAGAGGAATTGCCTTTTCCGGTTTGGCAGCCATTATGTATGAAGGACGATTGCCTCTTCGTGTCTGGGCAAAAAGAGTAAACTGACTAATTAAAAGTATGCTTCCTCCATTTTCAAGAATAGAATGATTCATTACTCCATTATCATCATCAAATATACGTAGATTTACAACTTTTTTTGCTGCATAGGCAATATCAGAATCATTGTCGTTATCTTCAAATCCCGCAAAAAGCAACAATCCTTTGCCAATCTCTCCTGTACATATCCCGTCAACTTTGACGGAAGCTTCAAGAACTCGTTGGACTACAATTCTCATTTTATCCGCTGACTTTCACTTTATAGCCTTTCTCAATCAGAGGCGCAACAAACCTGTTCATCTCTTCAATGGTGACTTTACATAGATTTTTAGCAGGAGTCTCTCTGTCAACAGTATAAATCATAATTTCTCTCGGCTTTATTTCATCCACTAAAGCACGCCATGCTTCAACCTCTTCAGGGGTTGTGTTGTCAATTGTTTTTTCTTCAAATTGTCCTCTTAGAAACATGGTTTGAAGAACAAACCGGCCGCTGAGTGGTTGAAGGTCATGCTTCAATTTTCTAATTGAATATGCATATGCCGGTCTGTTGATAAGAAGAATGGTTCTGTCAAAAGCAGAATCTATCTTCAAAATAGGATTCTCAATCTTTAGAAGAGCGTCTACAATCTCTTTTTTTGCTATCCCACTTCCATTTGAAAGTACAGATACTTTGGCTTCAGGCTTGTATTTGGTTCTAAGAGCAATGGTATCGTCTATTATAGCTGCAAAGTCGGGATGCATTGTGGGTTCTCCATTGCCAGAAAATGTTATGCTGTCGATTCTATCTCCTTTAATTGAAAGGTTTGACAAAACTGTTTCGAGACTCTTTCGAACATCTTCTCTGGCAGGGATTTGTCGATTGTCTTTTCTGTCTTTGTTAAAGCCGCATTCGCAGTAAAGGCAGTCAAAATTGCACCATTTACCGTTTGGAGGTAGAAGATTTATGCCGAGTGATGAACCAAGTCGGCGGCTTTTGATTGGACCATAAATAATTTCATTGAAAAGTATTGTGGACATAATTATTTAAATATGTTAAACTAGTCTTTTGGAGCGGCTATTTTTAGTAAGTTGCATTTTATCCCAGTCGATGTTGTCTATTAGCACTACTCCTGGTTTTTTACCTGTGGAAAAACTTCCCAACTCTTTTTCTTTGCCAAGAAACATAGCTCCATTGAGAGTTGCCCATTTAAGTATTTCTTCAAGAGAGATGGTTGGAAAGTAATTATGAATGACTTTGATCTCTTCAACAATGGAGAGAACTTTGTTGCTTGAAAGACTGTCAGTGCCAAGAGTTATGGTGCATCCTTTGCGTCTCATGAGCTCTACGGGTGGCAGACATCTGTGTATAAAAATATTGGATAGAGGGCAAATAGCCCAGAACAGATTGCTTATCAATGTCCTGGCAGCGTCAATGCTCTCTTCATTGGTGAAAGTATTGTGAACGAGAAGAATATGTTCCTTTACAGTCTCTTCGCTGAAATTCCTGACTTCTGAGAGATTTTGCAGAAAGTAGAACAGTGCAGGCTTCCCAATAACAGGTGGTGTACTCAATCCCCGTCTTTTATATTCTTCGGCTAATGGACCGGTGCCATTTTTTATAAGTTCCTCCTCTTCCCAGCTCTCCTGATTGTGATATGAGAGGAAACCCTCTTTAAGGGCAGCTCTAATACTTGCTTTGTTTAGTTCCGGGCTCATTGTGTAGCAGGAGTGTGGTGTTATTGCAGCATCAAGGCCATAGGACTTTGCTGTTTGCTGCAGTTTAAAGCCATTGAGCATTATTGTTTCACAATCCTCAGGCTCAGAGCCGAAAAGTTCAATAAATGTGCGTGTATATAATTTAGAGACAGATTTTATTCCAAAACTTTCATCACAATTGCTAATATCTGCCATAGCTGAGACTCCGCTTTCAAAAAGCTGGTTCATTTCTCTTTCAATTGCGGCGACTCGTTCCTCTATTAATGCACACTCTCTCATGGCATTTATCTGACGGATAAAGCCGGCCATGCCGCTGCCCTCACTGAAAATGCCTTTTAAGTGGGAAAGTTCAATATGAGAATGACTGTTTACAAAGCCTGGGCATATAATACCGTCATAAAATTCTGTACTTTCCCGCTCCTCATTCTCTTCCAACTGTCCAACTTCTACAATTACTCCGTCAGTGTTCAGGCAGAGATATCCTCTCCTGATTGGGCTGCGGTCTATTGGGAAGAGGTAATGTGCTGCTATTGTTCTCATACTGGTAGAAATGTCTGCTTTCTGTTTTTAAATTGTTCAACCACCAATTTGTCAATTTTGGATGTTCATAACGTGACACAAGTGAGTCCGGGATATAAACAGGTCGGTTTGGAAATAGTTCAGGTGCGAACAGCCATCTTAAAGATCTTTCATATGAATTCATATATCTTAAAGAATCTGCTTCCCGTATTTGTTTATGAACAGAGGCAAATACTATTTCGCTTTTTTGCATGAGGGCAATTTGATTTTGAACTTCTTCAAGTCTTTTTTCAAGAATTGCTCTTGCAGCCATGAATGAACTCTTAAGCTTGGTCGGCGTTGGTAAATAGTAATTAAAAGTATTGATAAGTGTTTTGGTTGTGTAGCCGTATTTTTTCAGAATGGGTTCATAAACCAGAAGAGAATCGGCTTGTCTCAACTTTGCAGGATCACTCAGTAGGGCGCGATCTGCAATGTACATCTCTGCAAGTATCTGTGGCAATTCCTTTCTTGGAATTATATCTTTTTTACTGCAGGAAGCTGTTGTAATGATAATGAGTATAATCTGAAATATGCTGTAAAAACGCCTCATTGCTATTATTTTCAAAAAACAAAGTTAATTTATTATTATTATTTTTGCCCCTGATAGATAAAAATAGAGTTGACAAATGACAAGAGTCCTATTAATCGGATCGGGAGGGAGAGAATCGGCGTTAGCGTGGAGCATAAGCAAAAGTCCTCTTCTCGAAAAACTGTTCTGTGCTCCGGGAAACCCTGGTACAGCATTAATTGCAACAAACATTGATATCGACATAAAAAATTTTGAGGCTATAAAACGAATTGTGATGGAACATAACATCACGTTGGTTGTTGTTGGTCCAGAAGAGCCTCTGGTAAACGGTCTTCGTGATTTTTTCGAATCGGACGAGCAACTTAAAAATTGCCTTTTTATCGGGCCTAGTAAAAAAGGCGCGTTGCTTGAAGGGAGCAAAGAATATGCAAAGAATTTTATGCGAAAATGGTCGATTCCAACCGCCTCTTACATGTGTTTTGACAGTTCATCCATAGATGAAGCAGAGTGTTTTCTTGAGAAACTCAGTGCGCCCTATGTACTCAAGGCAGATGGACTTGCTGCAGGAAAAGGCGTCGTTATTCATGATAATATAGATGATGCGAGGAGAGAATTGCAGGCAATGTTTAATGGGAAATTCGGAACAGCAGGCCATAAAGTTGTGATCGAGGAATTTCTTAAGGGGATAGAACTCTCGGTCTTTATACTCACAGATGGAAAAGAATATTTAATTCTGCCGGAGGCCAAGGATTATAAAAGAATTGGAGATGGTGACACAGGTCTCAATACTGGTGGCATGGGAGCCGTAAGTCCTGTTCCTTTTGCCGGAGAAGAGTTTATGAGAAAGGTTGAAGAGAGAATAATAAAACCTACAATTCAAGGGCTTGTGCGCGATAAGATTGATTACAAGGGCTTTATATTTATTGGTCTTATGAATTGCAAAGGTGATCCGTATGTTGTAGAATATAATGTCAGGATGGGAGATCCTGAGACAGAAGCCGTATTGCCGAGGATCAAGAGTGATTTTTTGTCTCACCTGGTTGCTGCGGCTCAGGAAAAATTGTCGGGCGAGAAGATTGTTACAGATTCGAAAGTCGCAATGACTGTAGTTGCTGTATCAGGAGGGTATCCTGAAGACTATAAAAAAGGCTGTCTAATTAAAGGGCTTGAAAAATTTGAGCAGGATGCTGATGTTCTACTTTTTCACTCGGGCACAAAAGTTTCAGACGGTCATGTTGTGACTTCCGGTGGAAGAGTATTGGCTCTTACAACTTTAGCTCCGGATATACATGAATGCCGTAAAATTCTGTATAAGGAGATAGAACAGATTAATTTTACCGATATCTATTATAGAAAGGATATAGGTCTCGATTTAATGAGATATTCAAAATAGTTTTGTAAAGATGCAATATGACAGAAGATACAATTTTGCGGTTTCTTTACCGTATTTAATTTTGTTGCTATTTTTTGTCGTTTTTACCGCCTTAAAACTTCCGTATGATAATTTTGAGAGATGGATACCTTTGAGTGCCGGATTTATAGAGCCCGAGGATATTCCTGCTTTATATTCTCATCTCCTTGCAGCATTATTTCTTATAATTTCTGCTGTCTCACTTTATATTTTCAATGAGAGGTATTTAATGACCGGAAAGGAAGGATTGACTTTACCCTTAACTTATCTGGTTCTGGCTTTTTCATCTTATCAAACATCACTCTTTTCAGGAGGTTCTATAGCTACTGTTTTGATAATGTGGTCAATACATGCGTCGCTTAAAATAAGAAATGATGAGCAATACTCCTTTTTGGCTGTTTTTCTTGCCACAATAGCCTCACTTTTTGAGCCTCTTATGATATATATTATACCTCTGGTAGTTTTTTTCTCGATTAAAGAAACCGGTATTTCAATGAGAAGATTAGTGCTGATCTTATTGGCTTTTCTTATTCCAGTAGTTATTATTTTTTCTTTAAGATTTATATTTTTTAATGATGCTCATATTTTCGCAGAGGAGTACATATATCATCTTAAAATTGGCAGTATAACGGAGCCAAATATCAGGAGTGTATCATATCTTTTTTTTACAATATTTCTGATATTACTGCTGATATTATCATTGCGTGACATCTTTAACAGGATTAACAGGTTCAAAATTATTCAAAGTGCCTCTTTTGTCAGATTGATCGTGCTTATGTTTTTTTTGTCAGGAATTATTATTTTGTATCCTGATTCAAGTGGCAGAATTATGCAAATATTTTCTTTCCCTGCTTCTGTTTTAATTGTTGAATCGACAGGGAAAAATGAAAATAGTCACAAACAAAGACTGTATTTCTTTCTTGTGACTATTTTTTTGATTTTGGGCAGAATCGCCTGTTTTATTTAGTTGTCCTCCCAGGATACTGTTTTAGGGCAATCTCAAGACATTTCATTGCAGCCTTGAGATCGTCAATCTTTAAAACATAGGCAATGCGTACTTCATTAGTTCCCTTTCCTTTAGTCGCGTAAAAACCTGCAGCAGGAGCAACCATCACTGTTTGACCTTCGTATTGGAAATCTTCCAACAACCATTGTGCAAACTTGTCACTGTCGTCAATCGGAAGGCTGGCAATTGTGTAGAAAGCTCCCATAGGCATAGGTGAATACACACCTTCCATCTTGTTTAGTGAATCAATCAGGAAGTCTCTTCTTTTGATGTACTCTGCACGTACCGCTTCAAAATATGATTTAGGAGTTGCAAGAGCTCCTTCGGCTGCAATCTGTCCGTAGGCAGGAGAGCAGAGACGCGCTTGAGCGAAACGGAGGACAGCATTCATGACTGCCTTGTTTTTTGATACTATTGCACCGATACGAACGCCACAAAGGCTGTATCTCTTGGACACAGAGTCTATAAGAATTACATTTTCTTCAATGCCAGGTATATGCATGGCAGAGAAATGTGGTTGATCAGTATAGCAGAATTCCCTGTAAACTTCATCGGAAAATATAAAAAGCTCATGTTTTTTTGCGATTTCTCCCAGTTTGAGCATAGACTCCTTTGAATAGAGTGTCCCTGTAGGATTACCAGGGTTGCATATAATAATACCTTTGGTTTTCGGAGTAATTCTCTTTTCAAACTCAGAAGGATCAGGGATGGCGAATCCGTCTTTGATGTTGGTGGTGATTGGCTTAAGAATTACATTGTTCTGAAGTGCAAAGGAGTTGTAGTTTGTGTAGAATGGTTCCATTACTATAACTTCATCATCAGGATTGCAGGTGACTGCAAGGGCAATTTGAAGAGCTTCACTTCCGCCTGTAGTGATATTAATATCGTTTTCGGTGATATGGATGTTTATGCTCTCATAGTATTTTACTAGACCTTTTCTGTAGGATTCGTTACCCTTTGAGTCCGGATACTCAACTAATTTAAGAGTGTTGTTTTTTACAGCATCGAGAGCCTCTCTTGGCGACTCAATATCAGGTTGTCCGATGTTAAGGTGATAAACTTTAATCCCTCTTTTTTTGGCTTCATTGGCATAAGGCACTAGCTTTCTGATAGGAGAAGCCGGCATGATTTCAGACTTTTTAGATAATGTAAGCATTATTTGGCGTTTTTATTTTATTAAATTATTATGATGTTGTTACTTTTTACGTGTCTCTTTAATATCAACAAGTGCTCCGAGGAATCTCTCAACCCCTGCCTGTATCTCGGAAGTTCTTGCTTGGTAGTTGTTTGTCAATATTGCAAAATAATCATATTCACCAGCTCCCTTTTCAACATAACCTGCGTAGCACTTGACATTTGAGAGGGATCCACTTTTAGCATGAATCTTTGATTTGGTAACGTTATCTGCATCTTTCAGTACACTTTTCAAGGTTCCTGGGCCGCCAGGTTGCGGAAAAGAACCGATGAATTCAACAAAGTTATTCATTTCTTTCATTTTTGCGAAAAATTTGCAGAAAAATCTCGGAGAAACATAATTTTGTCTAGATAAGCCACTTCCATCAACCTGGGTATAACCTTTGAGAGATAACCCCATTTTGGAAAGCTCTCTTTTCGCAGCTACTACTGAAGAATCATAAGAACCGGTGCCTGTCAACTGTTTACCTATCATTTTGAAAAATGTTTCAGCATAAAAGTTATTGCTTATTCTGTTGGTGACATTAACTATTGATATCAATCTTGGAGAAAGAGTCTCTCCTATAATATTTAATTGATCCTGATCTGTTGCATCAAAAGATCTTACATCTTTCACATCAGGATTACTATTCATTCCTCTATCGAGGAGGAAAAGCCTAAACTCTTCTGCACACATAAGAGCCGGAAATTTGCTTGAACATTCTACCGTATAGTTTTCTTTACCAGCTCCAAGAGTACCTTTAAACACTCCAACTTTTGCCAGATCTGAAACATAATATGCACTTCTGTCTCCGCTGCCGGGGATACCTGTTTTAATCATGTTTCTGTATTCCATATCTGGAATTGACGGATAAACATCTTTCATTACAACTGGATCACCAGTTTTTTCGCCCGGAACGAAAGTAAAATACTGTATGTTTTCACAGAATGAAAGACCTGAAGCTGCACTTCCATATGATGCTCCTATGTTGCTCCATGACCAGGTATCAGGCAAAGCTTCTTCTTCAAAAAAACGATCGTCACCTACTATAGATCCGTTTATTTTAACAATGCCAGCAGCCCTGATAAATTTATACCATTGGGAAAAGACTGTATCTACGGGAATTGCCACTGTATCTTTTGAACCAAGCGTTGGATCTCCTCCTCCTACAATATAAAGATCTCCGTTTAGAACACCATTCTCGATTTGTCCGGAATATCCGATTCTGGTTTTAAAACGATAGTCAGGCCCAAGAAGCTGTAAGGCGAGTCCTGTAGAGATAGTCTTCATTGTCGATGCCGTAAGCAAAGGTGAATCAGGATTCCATGATGCCACACACTTTCCCTTGCTGTCCATTACCATTATTCCAACAACTGAGTTGCTAAACAGAGTGTCTTTTTTCATCTGATTTACACATTTTTGGACAATTCTGTTCTTGGCTGACAAATTGAAAGATGTTGCCAATATCAAGAATATCAGCATAAATAAGGACGTTTTTTTCATAATAATAGGTTTATTGTTCAAGCAAAAGTAAGAATTTTAATAAATGCTTAATGAAAAAATAGCTACATTTGGCAGTTTAATCAATTATAATAAATTTTTACCTTTACCAAATGAGCAGTTTTAGAAAACGAGCCCTCGACGAATTTGCCAGTCATAAGGCTGAGCGGTTTTATGTGGAAAACAGACCGGTATCGGAGTTTTTCGCAGAGAAGGTTTTTGATGTCGAAAAGATGAGACGTTATCTTTCCGCAGAGGCTTTTGAAGCTGTCCAGCAGGCTATAGGCGAAGGGACAAAAATAGACAGAAGTATTGCTAATCAAATAGCGTCAGGCATGAAGTCATGGGCTGTTGAAAATGGAGCTACTCACTATACACATTGGTTTCACCCTTTGACAGACGCAACAGCAGAGAAGCACGAGGCTTTTGTCGATCCTTCGAAAAATGGTGGAGTTTTTGAAAATTTCAGGGGTGATGCTTTGGTTCAGCAGGAGCCGGATGCATCCAGTTTCCCTCACGGAGGCCTGAGAAACACATTCGAGGCGAGAGGCTATACAGCATGGGATCCTACATCTCCGGCATTTATAATGGATCAGACTTTGTGTATTCCAACTGTGTTTGTTTCTTATACAGGAGAGGCTCTTGATCATAAAGCGCCTCATCTTAAGTCGCTTCAGGCTTTAGACAGAGCTGCTACAGACTTGTGCAAACTCTTTGATCACAGAACGACCAGAGTTAATGTTATGCTTGGTATTGAGCAGGAATATTTTCTGGTTGATGAGGCTCTTTATCGTGCACGCCCGGATTTGATGATGTGCAACAGAACTCTTTTAGGACATACTTCTGCAAAAGATCAGCAGCTTGAAGATCATTATTTTGGAGCAATTCCTTCAAGGGTTATGGCATTTATGAAAGATTTTGAGACTGAGGCATATAAATTGGGAGTTGTTCTCAAAACAAGACATAATGAGGTGGCTCCTAACCAGTTTGAATTTGCCCCATATTTTACTGAGGCCAACCTTGCAGTAGATCACAATCTCATGATGATGATACTGATGAGGAAAATAGCCAAGAGACATAAACTTAAAGTTATATTTCACGAAAAACCTTTTGCAGGTATTAACGGTTCAGGGAAACACTGTAACTGGTCACTTGTCACAAACAACGGAGTCAATCTTCTGGCTCCTGGCAAAACACCAAGAACCAATTTGCAATTTCTCTCATTTTTCGTTTCTGTAATAAGGGCTGTTTATGAACATCATCCTTTGTTGATGGCAGGTGTAGCATCATTGAACAATTCATTCAGACTTGGAGGAGATGAGGCTCCTCCTGCAGTAATGTCTATTTTTATAGGTAAGCTTCTCTCTTCAGTAATTGATTCTATTGAAAAGATGTCAAATGGAGAAGAGTCGGTAGAGGATTTGCATCATAAGCTGGATATAGTTAACAAGATACCTGAAATCCTGCCTGACAATACCGACAGGAACAGAACTTCTCCTTTTGCCTTTACTGGCAACAGATTTGAATTTAGAGCCGTGGGTTCTTCAGTAAATGTAGCAGCAGCCCTATATCCCTTAAATGCTGCTGTTGCTCAGCAGCTAAGGAGATTTAAAACTCTTGTTGAGGGGCACATGAAGGATGGCCTCGAAAAGGATGAGGCTCTTCTTAAAGTTATAAGGCAATTCATTGTAGAGTCGAGAAACATATTGTTTGAGGGTAACGGATACAGCCCTGAATGGCATCAGGAGGCCGAAAGAAGAGGACTTCGCGGTATAAAGGATTTGCCGAATGCATTTAACACTTATCTGGAAGAAAACAGTGTCAGGCTTTTTGAAGATACTGGAGTTTTGACTAGACGAGAGGTAGAAGCCAGATGTGAGGTAATGAATGAGACATTTGTCAAAAAACTGCAAATTGAAGCAAGGGTTCTTGGGGATCTTACACAGAACCACATAATTCCTACAGCGATCAAGTTTCAGAACACTCTTATAGAGAACGTCAGAGGTATCAAAGAGCTTTTTGATGAAGAGGAATACCGACAACTGTCCGAAAGTCAGCTGATGACAATCCGCAAGATATCTGGATATATTGAAACATTGCGCAAGGATACTAAGGAACTTATTGATGACAGAAAAATTGCCAATAAAGTCGAAGACATAACTCAAAAGGCAAGGCTTTACTATGACAATGTTTTACCAATGATGACTAAAATCAGGACAGTGGTTGACAAGCTTGAAATGCTGATAGACGATGAATTGTGGCCACTTCCCAAATATAGAGAACTTCTTTTCTGGAGATAGATATGGACAACGGTACAGAGGCTCAAAGGTATGCTCAAAGGGGTGTCTCCTCATCTAAGGAGGAGGTACATGATGCCATTAAGTATGATGATAAGGGATTGTTTCCCAATGCATTTTGTAAAATTGTGTTAGATTCTCTCAGCCATGACCCACAATACTGCCTTGTAATGCATGCTGATGGTGCTGGCACTAAATCATCGCTGGCATATGCCTATTGGAAAGAGACCGGTGATATGAGCGTATGGAGTGGAATTGCTCAGGATGCTATTGTCATGAACACAGATGATCTTATATGTGTAGGAGCTTGCGGAAACATTTTGCTCTCTTCCACAATTGGTAGAAACAAGCATCGCATCAACGGAGATGTAATTGCTGCAATAATAGAGGGGTCAAGAATTTTTGCGGAGAAGATGAAATCTTATGGGATAGATATCATTTTAACAGGAGGAGAGACTGCCGATGTTGGAGATCTGGTGCAGACAATAATTGTTGACAGTACTGTTTGTGCAAGGCTGAAAAGAAGCGATGTTATTGATAATGCCAACATTAAAGCCGGTGACGTGATTGTGGGGCTTGCTTCATTTGGGAAAGCAGTTTATGAAGAGGAGTACAATGGTGGAATAGGCAGTAATGGACTTACTTCTGCAAGGCATGATCTTTTCTCTTCATATGTTGGGCAAAAATACCCTGAGACTTATAATAACCAGATTCCAAAAGAGTTAGCATATACTGGTTCCAAAAGACTCGATGAGATTGAACCCGAAACAGGACTCACTTATGGCAAATTACTTCTTTCTCCAACGAGAACATATGCTCCTGTCGTAAAAAAAATGCTTGAAAATTACAGAGAAAAGATACATGGTATGGTCCACTGTACGGGAGGAGCTCAGACTAAAGTGTTGAATTTTGTTAACAATGTCAAGGTGGTCAAGGATAATCTTTTTCCTGTTCCTCCACTTTTCAGAGCAATTCAAGATGAATCCAAAACACCCTGGCAGGAGATGTACAAGGTATTTAACATGGGACACAGGCTTGAAATATACACAGATCCGTCCACTGCTATGAAACTGATTGAAATTTCAGAGAGTTTTGAGGTTGCTGCAAAAGTAATTGGTAAAGTTGAGCAGTCAAAACAGACTCAAGTAAAGATAGTTACTGAATATGGAGAATTTATATATGAGAAGTAAAAATAACATAGTATTTCTTTTTACTGTTATCCTATCAGTAGCATGTTCTCCCAAGAAAGTTGCAAATGACACATATCAAAGCATTCCAATTATTGAGAAAGCTTTAAGTGATACCTCTTCAGTCTATTTTGCTGACTATGGTAGTTATCCTTCTGATTTGAAACAACTCCCGATTGGTATTTTTGATTCAGGAACAGGAGGACTAACTGTTCTTGAGGCCTTTCTCTCAATGGATGAATTTAATAATGAGTCTTTTAGATATCTTGCAGATCAGGCTAACATGCCATATGGCAATTATGCCTCTGAAAACAAATTGGACTATTTCAGAGAGCTTGTTGTGAAGGACGCACTTTTTCTTACTACTGAACCTAATCGTTCCAAGATAGTTGTGATAGCATGTAACACTGCGACAGCATATGGTTTGAAAGATGTTCAACATCTATTAGAAAAGGGTGTGCCCGGGGTATCAGTTGTCGGAGTGATAGATGCCGGTGTCAATGCTTCTCTCGACAAGGTCAGAACGGACGGGAATGTTGCAATTGGTGTAATGGCGACTGTTGGTACAATTTCCTCGGGAGGATATCAGAAAACAATTAAATCTTCTGCTTTAAAAAGGGGGTTTAAAGATGAAATAAAAGTTGTGTGTCAACCGGGGATGGGTTTTGCCGAGGCTGTTGACATGGAGATTGATTATATTGACAAAAATGCTGCTGTTATCCGTGATAACTATAGAGGACCTGTCATAGGAAAGGATTCAATCTCAATCGATACTACTCTGCTTGACAGGTATAGGTTTAATTTTGCCAATAACTCGATGCTCTATAAGAAAAGCGGTAATAAATATGTGACCATACAGCTTAATTCAGCGGCAAATTATGCAAGATTATATTTAGTCAATCTTATAGAGAGACACAGATTGAGATATGGAGAAACACCTATCGACAATATAATCCTGGGCTGTACTCATTATCCATTTTTGCTTGACACTCTCAATAAAGTTGTATCTGAACTTCGTGATTATAAAAAAGACGGAGTAAAGATTTACGATAAAATTTTACTGAATGATTTTGAATTCATTGATCCATCTATTTATACCGCCAGAGAAGTTTATCAAAAGTTAAAAGAACGGAAGCTTCTTGCTGACACATATCCTGCAAATAAATTAAAAGCATTTATAACAGTCCCGGCGGCAACTGTGAGTTCTGAAAATATAGATAAAAACGGGAATTTCACTTATCAGTTTAAGTATGGAAGAGAAGCAGGAAGTGAAATTCAAACATTTTGCACAGTTCCTTTTTCAATACATAATGTTAATCCTGACAATCTTCATAGAATTGAGGAGAGATTGCCTCATACATGGCAATTTTTGAAGGAGGAGCTTAAATGATAAATTTTAACTGATGATTTACACTCCGACAATATCTAAAGAGGAGTTGGAATTACTTCCTCAGGCATCATTTGATGGAGAGATAGGTGTAATTGACAAAAAAGGAGAGGAATATGACAAGGCAATTGCTTACCTCTCATCTCAGAGGTTTATTGGATTTGATACCGAAACAAAGCCAATATTCCAGACTAAGGTTAAAAGAAACAGTGTTGCACTTCTTCAACTGGCGGGTAAGGATAGAGCTTACATTTTCAGGCTTCATCATCTTGGTCTTACTGAAGATCTTTGCAAAATACTCTCTTCAAACAGAATTATCAAGGTAGGCGTGGCAGTTCACGACGATATCAGAGGACTCCAGCATCACTGCAAATTTGTTCCAAAAGGTTTTGTTGATCTGCAAGTGGTAGGGATAAACTGGGGCATCAAGGAGAAAAGTGTTCGCAAAATGGCTGCAATAATACTTGGGGTTAAGGTATCCAAGTCACAGCAGCTTTCTAACTGGGAAACAGATGAACTTTCACATGCACAAGTTTTGTATGCAGCCACTGATGCCTGGATTTGCCAAAGAATGTATCTTAAACTTTTAAGTACGCCCAAGCCTCCAAAAATTGAAGAAGACGAGCAGATAAAAAATGGTTAAAATTTTCTTAAAGAGATCGAGAGAGGAGTCACTAAAGAGATTTCATCCATGGATTTTTTCAGGTGCCATTCAAAAGATTGAAGGCAGTCCTGCTGAAGGAGAACTTGTTGCAGTCTATTCTTTTGATGGAAAACTTCTTGGAACAGGTCATTATCAGAGTGGTTCGATTGCAGTTAGAATTCTTGAGTTTGGCACCGACAAACTATCTGATAGATTTTGGTATGAGAAACTTCTGGCTGCATACATCTGCAGAAGTAAACTTGGGCTTACAGAGAGCTCTACTACCAATGCATACAGGCTTGTTCACGGAGAAGGAGACATGCTTCCAGGCCTTGTTATTGATATTTACAATGATACGGCAGTGTTACAGGCGCATTCTGCAGGTGTCTATCTTGCAGCAAATCAGATATCTGATGCACTGATAGAACTTTATGGTGGGAAATTAAGAGCTGTTTATGATAAAAGTTCAGGCACAGTGCCAACAAGAGAAATCTTCAATCCTGTGGATGCTTACCTTTTTGGTGAAAAGGCTACTCCCGCAACTATTTTTGAAAACGGAAAGGTGTTCAATGTTGACTGGTGCAATGGCCAGAAAACAGGCTTTTTTCTCGATCAGAGAGACAATAGAGCTTTGATGGAACGTTATGCAAAAGGCAGAAATGTGCTGAATCTTTTTTGTTATACCGGCGGGTTTTCAATCTACACTCTTGCAGCTGGAGCAAGTTCTGTTACCTCTGTAGACAGCTCTCGGAGTGCTATGGAGATGCTTGAAAAAAATATAGAATTTAATAGACAATTGGGTATTTTCTCTGGAGGAGCTTTACATAAATCATATTGTACTGATGCCGTTGAATTTATAAAGAGTGAAGAAAAGGGTAGATATGACTTGATAGTGGTTGACCCACCTGCATTTGCAAAACACAGAAGTGCACTTTCAAATGCACTTAGAGCCTATCAGCGACTTAATGCCGCTGCAATAGACAAAGTTGCACACGGAGGCATAATATTTACATTCAGCTGCTCACAAGTTGTTGACAAGATATCGTTTGCTCAAACAATATTTTCTGCGGCAGCTCAGACTGGAAGAGCTGTAAGAATACTGCACAGACTGTCACAAGCTCCTGATCATCCTGTTAACATTTATCATCCTGAAGGAGAATACCTAAAGGGGTTAGTTCTCTTTGTTGAGTAATTATCTATCTTTGTATTGTTATGGAACAATTGGAGATAATAGGAGAAAGTAAGGAGGAGAGATATAAGGTACTTCTTCCTCAAGTGAAAGCCTTGACAGAGGTGGAGGAGGATATGATTGCCAACATGGCCAATGTAGCTGCGGCAATAATGATGACCTTTAATCATCTTTGGGTAGGTTTTTATATTGTAAGGCCGGACAATTCGGAATTTGGCAAATCTTTGGTTCTTGGGCCATTTCAGGGACCGCTTGCCTGCACAAGGATTGCATATGGCAAAGGGGTTTGTGGAACTTCCTGGAAGGAGAAAAGAAGTCTGGTAGTTGCTGATGTTGATAATTTTCCAGGACACATAGCTTGCAGTTCGCTTTCCCGTTCAGAGATTGTAGTTCCGATTTTTGGAGAATGTGAGAGCAATGATGGAGAAAATTGCAAAGAGAAGGGAGAAGTAAAGGCTCTGCTCGATATTGACAGCGCTTTTCCGGGAAGCTTTGACGAGATTGACAGAAAATATCTGGAGCTCTTGGTAAAATACATAAAATGCATATAATGAATAGATGGCGTTTAAATAATTTTTGTGTGCTTTGCTTGTTTTATGGTGCTTTCTTTTTTATTGCGGGGTGTTCGGTCAATGTGCCAAAGGAGGCTGTTGCCGGGGTAAGTGAGGAACTTGCCGAGATGAGGGCTGCCAATATCTCTAATGTGCGGTATAATTTACTGTTTGAGATTCCAAAGGAAAAAGCAAACAATGTTGATGGGATTCTTTCTCTTACATTTGATGTTAAAAAAAGAGCACCAATCATTCTTGATTTCAAGCAGGAAGATTCTTCGGTAATTAGCGTCACTGTTAATGGCAAGTCTGGTAAATATCTTTTTAAAAATGAGCATATTATTCTTCCTGCAAGGCTGATTTTAAAAGGAGAAAATCAGGTTAACATTAAGTTTCATGCAGGTAATCAGTCATTGAACAGAAGAGATGATCTTCTTTATACGCTTCTTGTTCCTGACAGGGCAAGAACACTTTTTCCCTGTTTCGATCAACCTGACTTAAAGAGCAGATACACTCTTTCTCTTGAAATCCCTTCAGGCTGGGAAGCGGTTGCTAACGGACAGATAGTCCAAAGAGACACTATTGAACAGAATGACAGTCAGTATATTGTATTTTCTGAAACAGAACCTATACCTACATATCTCTTTTCTTTTGTGGCCGGTAGAATGAACAAAATCACAAAAGTGCAGGATGGCAGGTCGGTTTCGATATATCACCGGGAATCAGAAAAAGATAAAGTTATTCAGTGTGATGAAATTTTTTCGCAGATATTTTCCGCATTGAGATGGATGGAGGATTACACAAATGTCAAATATCCATTTACAAAATATGATATTGTGATAATTCCAGGATTTCAATATGGAGGAATGGAGCATATGGGAGCAACTCTCTATTCTGACAAGACCATGTTTCTTCCTGAAAATCCAACGACAGCTGAGAAACTTTCCAGGGCTGAGCTGGTGGCTCATGAGACCGCCCATATGTGGTTTGGTGATTATGTTACCATGAAGTGGTTTGACGAAGTGTGGACTAAGGAGGTATTTGCCAATTGGTTTGCGAAGCGGATGGTGGAACCTCTTTTTCCTGATGTCAATCATGAATTGAATTTTTTAAACTCATATTTTCCAGCTGCTTATGCTGAAGATAGAACAGCGGGAGCGACTCCTGTGAGGCAGGAACTTGACAATCTGAACAATGCAGGGCTTGTGTATGGAAACATAATTTATGATAAGGCGCCTATTGTAATGGATAAACTGGTGAGGATGGTGGGAGAGGATAATTTCAAAAAGGGGATTAGAGAATATTTAAAAAAATATTCCTATGGCAATGCTTCATGGGATGATCTCATAGCTATTCTTGACGAATATACAGACAGGGATTTAAAAAAGTGGAGCCATGTCTGGATTAATGAACCTGGTATGCCACGGATTACTGCAAGTATTTCGGGCGATTCAACAGTTTGGCAGACAGATGATCCAAAGGGAAGAGGTCTTGTCTGGGAACAGCTTCTGAGTTGCAAGATTGAAAAATCTCACCCTTTGCCAAATGTGGATGGGAGAGGCTATGGATACTTTATGCTGGATGGTGAAACTTCTGAATACATTTTGAGCAAGTTTTCCGATTATAGACCTTCAAACAGAGATAATAAGGATACTTCAGTAGTTTACAATGATCTTGCAAGATGTTCCTTATTGATAACTCTCTATGAAAATCTTTTGCACAACAATCTCGATCCTGTCTCTTTTTGCAACACTTTGACCGAATATGTGCAATATGAAGATAATTCGCTGATACTCTCAAGAGCGTTGTCATATCTTTCTAATGCCTTCAGTGCTTATATTTACGGAAATAAAAAAGCTATTGATGCCGGAATACCGCAAAAGATAGAGCAAACTCTTATGAATATGGTTGAGAAAAGAAAGCTTATGGAAGACCGTCTGCTTGCATTTAGAACTTTTTACGGCATCTGTAGTTCTCAGGAGGGGGTTAATTTGCTCTATTCAATTTGGAAAGATCCAGTTAGTTTTAAGGCTGTTAAGCTTGGAGAAAGGGATTTGACAAATCTTTCCTATGCTGTGCTGTTGCGTCGACCTGAAATTTATAATGAGGTTAAATCCGTACAAATTCAACGAATTGCCAACCCTGACAGAAAGGCGGAATTTACTTATATTTTACCATCCCTTTCGGGTTCAAAAGAGGTTAGGGATTCTGTGTTTCATTCTTTGCTTTTGGAAGAAAACAGAGAGGTTGAGCCGTGGACTCTAACATCACTAGGCTTTTTGAATCATTATACCAGGCAGGAAAGTTCTCTGGAATACATAAGGCCAGGGCTAGATATTCTGGAGGAGATACAGAGAAGCGGGGATATTTTCTTCCCGAACGGCTGGTTGAGGTCTCTTTTGTCCGGGCATCACTCTGAGAAAGCTGCTGGGATTGTTCAGGAGTTTCTAGATACACACAAGAACTATCCTCCTATGTTGAAAAACAAGATTCTTCAGCAGGCAGATCATCTTTTCAGAGAGAAAAAGTCGGAGTTTTTGACTGGAGGAGGGGAAACGGGTTACCTTTCAAATAAGAAGTAACTATGAACAGGCAGAGGCAGGCTCTGTTAATGGGGGGGCTGGTAGTACTTTTCTGGGCTACCGTAGCTACTGCTTTTAAAATTGCGCTGGCGGAGATGAGTTATCTTCAATTGCTGTTGATCTCCTCAATTACAGCTTTTGTAATATGTTTTGCTGAACTTTTGCGCAGTGGCAAGTTTGGTGTAGTGTTACAGTTATTTTGTCGCAAAAATGCTCGCAAATTGGGTATTTTGATGCTTCAGGCTCTTCTTGCTCCATTTCTTTATTATCTTGTATTGTTTAA
>ENA-UOYA01000254-UOYA01000254.1-activated-sludge-metagenome-genome-assembly--contig:-NODE-254-length-75396-cov-5.586812_pt1 | contig 75396 bp, 68 predicted proteins | sample MGYA00238163_ERZ764804 | MGnify/ENA primary metagenome ERZ764804 (study PRJEB28919, sample SAMN05720223) | activated sludge metagenome | isolation source: Anaerobic digester | place: Hong Kong...
CTCAAATTTGCCCGCGTACTTTTTCTAAAAAGTTTTTATCGGACAACAGTGTTTCCGGAATAAAAAATTGCATTATATTTGTGGAGTTTTTCATAGGGAATGAAAATCAACACAAAAATACGGTACGGACTGAGGACAATGATTGAGATTGCCTGTTGTAAAGAACCAACAGGCATATTGCAGAAAGATATTGCTAAAAATCAGAACATCTCTGTAAAATATCTCGATTACATCATAAGTGCTCTCAAGCTGAAAGGATTGATAATAAATTCTAAGGGACGGGGAAGTGGATATATGTTGACCAGGCCGGCTGATCAGATCACGATGCTGGATATCTACACCGCGTTCGAACAGATTGTCATCATCGAATGTGTGAAAAACCGAAGTTTCTGCGAAAGGGCCACACATCACTGTACGGCAAATAATTACTGGAAACAATTTCATCACCAGATAATTGAGATTCTTTCATCTAAAACACTTGAACAGATTATAAAGGAGACCAGTTACGATTGTCCTGAAATATGTGAATAGTTTTTTCAATATCAACCCTACTAAACCTATAGGATATAAATGATATATCAGAGCTTCCTACTAATGTTATAGGATTAGTTTTATAACTTGAAAACTGAATGATAAGTCACAGAGAGTGGTATATAAAGTATTCCTACTAATGTTATAGGATTAGTTTATATAACCTGATTAATTGAAAGAGTAACCGAGAATTGCATACAATTCATTCCTACCAATGTTATAGGATTAGTTTATACAATTCAAGCAACTGAAACAGAAATTACAGCAGATCATCTAAAAACATAATGAGCTATCGGGCAACAATATCTATCGAAAGAGAAGTGGCAAAGGGTATTCCTACTAATGTTATAGGATTACTAATTATTAATATGCAACAACCTAACTTTTAAAACAATAAACGCAGAAGCAATGAAGAGTAACTTTTTATTCCGTTTTTCAACCATGTTGATGGCATCCGCCCTAATTCTATCGGCGGCAACAATTAACGCACAGACTTTAAAGATCAAGTCATCAACCATCACCATTTCGGGAACCACAAACGTTCACCCCTACACAACCACATCTACACAGGCATCGGGGGAGTTGACCGTCTCCAACAACCAACCCACCGCACTCAGTGTAACAATCCCGGTAAAGTCGATTATTAACGGGGAGAGACTGATGGATAAAAAGACGCACGAAACATTCAATGAACCCAAAAACCCGCTGATCAGCTTCACCATGTCTGAAGTGAAGTCGATCACAACCAGCGATGCCGGGATCAATGTAACGGTAAGCGGAGTACTGGCAATGGCCGGTGCGTCGAAGACGGTTACCCTCGAGGCAAAGGGCAAGGAGGTAAAACCGGGCACCTATACATTTGAAGGGAGCCTGCCCATCAAAATGAGCGACTACAAAATGAAAGCCCCGACAGCAATGATGGGGATAATGAAAGTCGGCGACCAGGTTACGGTCAACTACAACGTAACCTTCGAGGGGCCGGCCGTCAGGTTCGACTAAAACTGAAACACCAGATAACGACAATTTAAACAAAATCAATTAGAAAAAAATGAAACAGAGAGGTTTACTTCTGGCAGCTGCCCTGTTAGCTTCAGGGATGATGTTTGCCCAATTGCGTCAGACTAATAAAGACGGAATCAATGTTTTTGAGACGCCCAAAACCGAAACCGAATACGAAGGTTTCAAGGTACAGTTGGGTGGCGCCCTTACACTTCCCTTCACCATGCTCGACCACAGCAATACCGTGACACGGGCGGATGGATACCAGTATGATTACGACAATCCTGCGCCAAACTCGCTGGTACCGTTAACCAGTGGCTTCGGTTTACCTCAAGCCAACCTCTACATCAAGTCGAACCTGTCGGACGGCATCTTCCTCAATTTTGAACTTTACCTAGCCTCAAGACATCACAACGAGACGTGGGTAAAGGGCGGTTTTCTGCAATTTGAAAAGATGGAATTCCTGCCGTGGGATTTCGTGGATGAGATCATGAAGTATACCACCATCAAAATGGGGCAATTCGATGTGAATTACGGCGATGCCCATTTCCGTCGTTCAGATGGCGGAATGACATTCTACAACCCCTTTATGGAGAACAACATCATGGATGAATTTGCCACCGAGATCGGTGCTGAAGTCGACGTTCATCTGGGCGATTTCATCCTTGTGGGAGCGGTAACCAATGGCAAATTGAACAACGATCTGACCAAAATTGACACCACCCGTGCACAGAACAGGTATTCAAACGGTGCACACAATCCTGCCTGGATCGGAAAACTGGCTTACGACAACCAGATCAACAACCAGTTCAGATTACGTGCAAGCGCCTCGGGATATTATACAGCCGGCTCAATGAGAAACACCCTTTTCGGGGGTGACCGTACCGGATCCAACTACTATGGAGTGATGTACAATGCGCCGCTCTCCAACTCCAACTTCACCAACGGACGTTTTAATCCCGGTTTTGGCGACAAGGTCGCTACCGTTATGGGCAATCTCTTCCTGAAGTACTCCCCCGTTGAAGGGGTGGCGCTCGAGTCATTTACCACACTGGAAAATGCTGGCGGTAGAGGGGCTAACGAACCCGACATGAGAAAGGCCAATCAGTTTGCTACCGACCTGGTTGTACGTTTCGGCAGCGATGAAAATTTCTACGTGGGTGGCCGTTACAACACCGTAAAAGCAGAGATGGGGGCAGCAGCGGGCGAACCCGGTCATTACGAGGCGGAGATCAACCGCGTAGCGATTGCAGCTGGGTGGTATATGACCAAGAATGTCATGACCAAGGTGGAATATGTAAACCAGAAATACAACGGCTTTCCGGCCGGTTCCATCCAGGACGGTGCAAGATTCAACGGCGTAATGCTGCAGGGATCCATCGCTTTCTGACAACAATGTTGAACAAGAAAACCGGGCCGGCAGCGGTTAGTCGGCTCCGGTTTTTCAAAAATCTGTGTTGATAATGAAAAGAGTAGTCACATATTTGATCATCGGAATTCTCTATACAGGGGTTCTTGTCGCCCAGACATCATCGGCAGTGGTGGAGGTAGAGGTGGACAGAAGCAGCATCCTATCCATAAACGGCAGCTCAAACGTTGTTGACTTCACGCTCAGCCAGGGGAGCGAAAACTTTATTCAAAAGAAACTGATTGTCACCGCATCGCAGCATAACCGGAAACTCTACCTGAGTGAAAACCGGCTGACAGTACCCGTAAAAAAATTCACCTCAAGTAACAAAATGGCCCTCAGGGATTTCAATAAACTGTTGCAATCCGACAAATTTCCGACGATGGATATCCGGCTGAACCATGTCGATCTGCCTGAAGCCGGCTCGACGACAGGTCTGGCGGTAGTGGATGTTACAATTACCGGGATCACTAAAAAATATCAATTTCCCATTAAAACCGAGAGGAGTGGTAAAGGGTATATTTTTGATGTAGAGAAGAGTATCAATATCCGTGATTTTGGGCTGGAACCTCCGGTGCAGATGATGGGCATGCTCAAGGTTAACGAGATGATCAACATTAACCTGAGGGTAAAATGCAACATCCAACCGGCGGAAAGTGCACAACTTAACCAGTTGCACAACAAATAAAAACTATTTTATCAGAATCCCCACTTTTTCAATCCCCTTTATCGTCCTCTCTTTCATTGCGTGAGTGACAATCAATTGGTAACTGCGCGCACTATCCAACGGAAGTGATCTCTTGTAAGGGAGAGAGAGCTGATAAAGCCCCGAACTCCCCCTGCCCAGCCATTTCCCTTGCGGGTCGGCCAAGGTTATCTCAACCGTGTCGGTGACAAACAGAGTGTCCGTCAGGTTCTGTTGAACGATAAACCAGATGTTCCGGTAGGGATACTGGCTGTTGTGAACAAGCTCCAGTACGATATCGCAACTTCTCCCGCTACCTGCAGGAAGAGAGTCGATCGAGAATTCAACCGGTACCTCTTTTGCCCAACTGTTGTTCCTGATCGGATAAAAACGGTGGTAAACCTCCCCCTTGCTGCATGCAAGCAGAAATAGAAAAACGACGAAGGAACCGATAAGCCGTTTAATTCTCATTTTGCTTTGGTGGTCTTCCTTTCTTGTTCCTGTTATCCGGTCGTCGACCTTTCCTCGATTTTCTCCTTTTCGTGGCTCCTCCTGCCTCTTTCTTGTCGAAACGGGTGATGCTTTGATCCCCCAGAAGGTCATTGTGGATATCCCCCTCCTTCACATCGCTGGTTTCTGTCTCGGGAGCCAGACGAGGCGGTTTCTTCCCTTTCTTGTTCCATTCGATGATCTGAAATGCTCTCTCTTTCGAGATTGTTTCAAGGTTCACCGGATTGTTCTTGTCGGTGGAATAGGTGATCTGACCCGACAGTATATCGGTCTTGAAGTGGTAATAATCGCAATCCCTGGTTTGCAACACGATCTCACGCGACGGCAACTTTCTGCTGGCTTCTACATATGCGTCCACCTCGTAGTTCATGCAGCACTTCAGCTTTCCACATTGTCCCGCCAGTTTTTGCGGGTTAAACGAGATATCCTGGTATCTGGCTGCCGATGTGGATACGGAGACGAAACTCGACATCCAGCTGCTGCAACACAACTCGCGACCACAGGGACCAACTCCTCCTATCCTGCCAGCCTCCTGACGCGCACCTATCTGCTTCATCTCGATCTTCACCCTGAACTCAGCCGCAAAATCCTTGATCAGCTGACGAAAGTCGACCCGCTCATCGGCAATATAGTAAAAGATCGCCTTACTACCATCACCTTGATATTCAACATCTCCGATCTTCATATTCAAGCCAAGTCCTTCGGCTATCTCCCGTGCTCGAATCATGGTGGGCTCCTCCTTGGCCTTGGCCAACTCATACTTCTCCATATCGGCCGGGCGCGCGATCCGGTAGACCCGCTTAGGTCCGCTGATGCTATCCTCGCGATAGTTGTTTTTCCGCATCTGAATCTCCACCAGTTTACCGGTGAGCGTCACCGTTCCGATATCGTGTCCCGGTGAGGCTTCGACAGCCACGATATCTCCTTTATTCAAATCGATCTTATTGCTGTTCAGGTAATACCCTTTCCGGGTATTCTTGAATTGAACCTCCACCATATTGGTCAGATCCTGCATCTCGGGATAGTCGTGCAGCCAATCGTAAACGTGCAGTTTGGTGGAGTGCCTGGGGCATCCCTTGCAAGAACCGTTGTTTCGTACGGTTGTTACTTTTTCGGGAACAATGTCCGCCAGTTTATCTGATAATTTTTCTCTGTCCATAATACAATTATTGTTTTTCGCTCAACTACGCATAGCCAAAAAGTTCGTCATTACGAGAAGCATTTTCCACCATTCATTAATTGGGTTGAGCTACTGATGAATCACTATTTTTTCAAGAGCATGGTGCTTTTTAAACATAGATCCAGGAAAATAATCCTGGCGTTTCCATTCTGTTCTATCTGCCGGTAAGCGAGCTGAAACTCATCGTCAAACGACTGGATATTCCCGGCATTGATAAACGGGGCAAAACGGTCGCCGAAACCCTTCTCCTCTTCGCGGAGATAGATCAGTTCCGGCTCGTTCAGGTTGCTGATGAAATACTCGCGGAAGAGGCGGAGGCAATAGAGCAGATAGCTTTTCTGCATCTCCCTGCCGATAGCGGCCAGCTCGCCGGCAACCGACTTGATTGCCTTGATGTTTCTCGATACCGACGCCCGCATCATCTCCTTAAACAACGAAAAGAAATAATTGTTGTCGTCGGCGGCCTTGATGATGCTCACAGCTTTTGCATAGCTTCCGTTTGCAATGTGGGCCACCTGTCGAGCCTCCGTCTCCTGCAGGCCGTGAACCGCCTGAAGGGAAGCGACCATCTCCTCTGGCTCTACCGCACGGATATTGAGCAGCTGGCAACGCGACCGGATGGTGAGCAACACCTGTTCCAGATCTTCGGAGACCAGCAGAAACAGGGTGTTTTCAGGCGGTTCCTCGATCAGTTTCAGCAACTTGTTGGCACAGGCATCGTGCATCTTTTCGGGCAGCCATATCACCATTATCTTGTAAGGAGCCTCGTAAACCTTCAGACTCAATTTGCGGATAATTTCATCGCTCTCTTTCGAATAGATGGTTCCCTGTGCATTCTCGGCATGGATGAAATTGAGCCAGTCGTTCAGACCGAAATAGGTCTGCCCGTTCAAGAACTCGCGCCATTCGGGCAAGTACTCATCGCTCACTTTCGATTTAACCACCGGAAAGACAAAGTGCAGGTCGGGATGTATCAGCTTGTCGAACTTTCTGCATGAGGCACACTCACCGCAGGAATCTTCTTCCCCCCTTTTCTCACAATTGAGGTAACGGGCATATGCAATTGCCAGTGGCAATTTTCCCACACCCTCCGGACCGTGAAACAGCCGGGCATGTGGAATGAAACCCCGCTGTACCGATTCTATCAGGTGTTTCTTAACATCGTGAAGACCTATGATGTCGCGAAAATACATGCGTTCTTCCTCTTGATTATACAAAAGTAATGAAAAAGAGCGAAACTGGAAAGTCTCTTTTTTTTCTTTTCCATCGTATACCCGTTTAAAAAAATTGGAGTAATTTTGCACAGTTTTTTGCAAACGATGATGCGCTGAACTAAAGAACCGTGACTGTTCCTCGGCCGTTTTCTGAAATTCATAAATATACAAAAGGACAATGAACAACCTATTCTTCAGTAGATTCACTCCGAAAGAACCCAAATTTTTTCCACTCCTGAAAGGGATTGTAGACGTAATGAAATCAGCATCGGAATTAATGCTGGAGTTTGTCGAAAAGGGCAATCACGCCAATGCGGCCGACTATTACAAGATGATCAAGGATGAGGAGCGCAAGGGTGATACCCTCTCCAACAAGATTTTTGACGAGTTAAATGCCACCTTTATCACACCTTTTGATCGGGAGGATATCCATAACCTGGCAACAAAAATGGACGATGTTACTGATTACATCAACAGTGCCGCAAAGAAGTACTTCCTATACAACCCGAATGAGATGCCGGCGGCAGCCAGGGAGATGGTCGGTCTGATTATCGAGGCAACCGTACAGATAGAAAATGCGGTGAATGAACTGGATGTGTTGAAGAAAAGCAGAAAACGGATATCTGAATATTGTCAGAAACTGCATCTGATCGAAAACCGGGCCGATGACGTATACGATCATTTCCTTATCGAACTCTTTGAAAACCAAAAGGATGGCATTGAGCTGATTAAATTGAAAGAGATCATGTTCGAGCTTGAAAAAGCGGTCGATACCACAGAAGGTGTCGGGAAAATCATTAAAACGATCATCGTTAAATACGCCTAAAAGAGTTACCCAGTTACATCAAGCTTATGACGTTATTGATCGTTATCATCATCCTCGCGCTGGTTTTTGACTATATAAACGGCTTCCACGATGCGGCCAACTCAATTGCCACCATCGTCTCCACCAAGGTGTTGACACCCTTTCAGGCCGTTTTGTGGGCAGCCACATTCAACTTCGTAGCCTTCTTCATTGCCAAATACCTTATCGGGGGGTTCGGAATTGCCGATACCGTTTCAAAAACGGTGATCGCAGAGTTCATCACTCTTCCCATCATTTTTTCAGGACTGGTTGCTGCCATCACATGGAACCTGTTGACCTGGTGGCTCGGAATACCTTCATCCTCCTCCCATACCCTCATCGGAGGATTCGCCGGAGCGGCCATTGCAAAATGGGCCTCTTTCACAGTCATCAAGCTCTCCGTGATCGCAAAAATTGCCACTTTCATATTTGTGGCCCCTTTGGTGGGCATGGTGGTTGCCATGATTCTTACGATAGGGCTTCAATGGTCGGCTAGACGGGCAAATCCCCACAAGGCGGATTCCTGGTTCAAACATTTCCAGCTGGTCTCGTCGGCGCTCTTCAGCATAGGGCACGGACTGAACGACTCCCAGAAGGTGATGGGAATCATTGCAGCGGCACTGATCGCCACCCACATCCAGCATCCGGAGATCGGAGCAGGTATCGAATCGGTAAGCGATCTGCCCAGCTGGGTAGCCTTTGCCTGCTTTACAGCCATATCGTTGGGTACAATGTCGGGGGGATGGAAGATCGTAAAGACCATGGGTACACGTATCACTAAAGTAACTCCGTTCGAAGGGGTCGTTGCGGAGACGGCAGGGGCCCTTACGCTCTACCTGACCGAGTTTCTGAAAATCCCGGTCAGCACCACCCATACCATCACCGGTGCAATCATTGGCGTCGGTTCGGTAAAACGGCTCTCGGCCGTCAGGTGGGGGGTTACCCAGAAGTTACTGGTGGCCTGGATACTGACCATTCCGGTCAGTGCACTGATTGCGGCGGCAGTCTATTTTACCGCGGGTAAACTGCTCTACTAATAGATCTCCCTGGCCACCCGATAGATGCTTTCGGTTGCGCCCAACGCATAGAAGTGGATTCCCGGCACGCCCCTCCGTACCAGCTCCCTGCACTGCAAGAGGCACCACTCTACCCCAACCTCAACGGCATCGGCGTCGGAATTGCATTGGCGCAGTTCCCGCGCAAGCTCTTCGGGAATTTCGGTTCTGAATATCTTGGGAAGGACATTCAACTGATTTTTCAGGTGGATGGGCTTGATTCCCGGTATGATGGGCACCCCAATCCCTTCGGCCCGGCAACGGTCGACAAACTCGAAATATTTCCGGTTATCGAAAAACATCTGCGTCACCAGATAGTCGGCCCCGTTCTGCACCTTCATCTTTGTGTAGAAGATCTCCGACTCCATATTGGGCGACTCCTCATGTTTCTCCGGATAACAGGCCATTCCATAGGAAAATGGAACTTCGGGAGGGGGGAATGAAGAGCCGTCGAGGGCAATTCCCTTGTTAAAATTATTCACCTGTTCCTGCAACCCTGTCGCATACTGGTGACAATCGAGCTTGCGCTGATCGGCATCGAGCTTCTTGGTATCGCCGCGCAACAGCAACAGGTCGGTAACGCCCAGAAAGGAGAGATCGATCAGCGCATACTCCGTCTCCTCCTTCGAAAAGCCCTGGGAGATGATGTGCGGTACCGCCCGGATGCCATACTTGTTCTGGATGGCTGCCGCGATGGCTACCGAACCGGGACGTCTTCTCACATTCATCTTTCTGATTATTCCCTTTTCGTCCTCCTTGTAGATATTCTCGCTATGATGCGTGGTGATGTTGATGTACTTCGGTCCAAACTCTTTCAGCCGGTCAATCGTATCAAACACCTGCCTGATACTGTTTCCCTTAAGCGGGGGAAGCAGCTCAAAAGAGAAAACCGGCTTCGGGTCTTGATATATGAGTTCTGAAATTTTCAACTTGTCAGACAATTTGAATGGTTAAAGACACAAACGGGGTAAACACTATTTGAAGATTGCCCTGACGATATCCATCCCATTGGCATAGAGGACCAGTCCGATGAGCAGAAACATTCCTGCAAGCTGGGCATACTCCAGGAACTTGTCACTCGGTTTCCTTCCGGAGATGGCCTCTACCAGCAAGAAGAGCACATGTCCGCCATCCAGTCCCGGAATGGGCAGGATATTCATGAAAGCAAGGATTACCGAAAGAAAGGCAGTCATCATCCAGAAAGAGTACCAGCTCCATTTCGCAGGGAAAAGGTTCCCGATGGTACCGAAACCGCCCAATGACGATGCTCCCTCCTTGGTAAAGATGTGTTTGAACTGGGCTACATATCCCTTCAGTGTACGCAGGCCATATTTCACGCCAGCCGGGAAGGAGCCGAAAAATGAGTAGTGGTCGGTCACCAGGTAGGTTGCAATGGTAAATCCAAGCACCGCAGTGCTGTCCAGCTTCGCCGAAGCAGTCTGGAGCATGCCATCCCTATAAAAGTCGATCTGGATCTCGCTTCCCCTGTTCTTTTGCAGTTCACCCCTGAAATCCTGGAAGGTGGGTGTCGGCACGCTGTTCACGCTTACCAGGCTATCTCCTTTAACCAACCCTATCTTTTCAGCTTCGGAGCCTCTCTGCACCATATCCACTACAGTGGGGAGATCATCCTTGTAACCGGCAAAGCCTTTCTTGTCGCGCATCAGCTGCTGGACGAAATCTGAAGGGATCACAATATCGATCTGCTCACCATCACGCAGCACCGTTACACTCCTGGCATCGATAACCTGCGCCGCAAAATTGTCCACAATGCCACCCCTGTCGATGATCTCCTTTCCGTCGGCCAACAAGAGGATGTCGCCATCCCTGAAACCTACCCTTTCGGCTGTTTCGCTGAACTCCATTCCCTGTTTCACATGGCTCATCGGGATATATGAATCGCCCCACCTGAAAACAATCATCGAGTAGATGAAGAAGGCCAGGATGATGTTGAAGAGTACCCCACCAATCATCACCAGTAACCGCTGCCAGCTTGGTTTTGAACGAAACTCCCAAGGTTTTACGGGCTGAGCCAGCTGCTCCTTGTCCATCGATTCATCGATCATACCCGCGATCTTCACATAGCCGCCCAACGGCAACCAGCCCACGCCATATTCCGTCTCGCTGTTTTTGGGTTTATACCGGAACAGTGCGAACCATGGATCGAAGAAAAGGTAAAACTTCTCAACACGAATCTTGAAGATCCGGGCAAAGATAAAATGTCCAAATTCGTGAATAACAACGAGAATAGACAGGCTTAATATCAGTTGTAATGCTTTAATAAAAAAAGTCTCCATTAATTTCTCAGCTAAAGTAGTTTAGTTTATACTGTTATAGTTTTTTGATCTCTCCCGCGCAACATTTCTGGCTTCGGCATCGGTTTGTATATAATCTTCAAGTGATGGGTGCCGGATAAAACCGGTTTTCGCCATTGTCTCTTCAATGAGGTCGCTCATTTGCAGGAACCCGATCTTGTCCTGCAGAAACAACTCAACAGCCACCTCATTTGCCGCGTTCATGATACAGGGCATGTTGCCTCCCGCTTCTATGGACCTGTAGGCCAGACCAAGATTCCGGAACTTTCCAGTATCCGGCATCTCGAAGGTCAACGTGGAGAGTTCAAAGAAATCGATCGGCTTCACCTCCGACGGAATCCTCTCCGGATATGAGAAGGCATACTGGATAGGCATCCGCATGTCTGGCATGCTGAGTTGTGCCATAACCGACCTGTCCCTGAACTGCACCATGGAATGGATAATGGATTGAGGATGAACAACAACCTCTATTCCCGAGGGAACCACATCAAAAAGCCAACGCGCCTCGATCATCTCCAACCCCTTGTTCATGAGTGTGGAGGAGTCGATAGTCACCTTTGCACCCATGCTCCAGTTGGGGTGACATAGCGCCTGCTCCTTGGTCACCTGCTGCAGCTCTTTTATCGAACAGTTCCGAAAAGGGCCGCCCGATGCAGTCAGCAGTATCTTCTCTATTTCGTTGTCACCTTCGCCGTTCAGACACTGAAAGATGGCCGAATGTTCCGAATCGACCGGTAAAACGGCTGTCCTGTTTTCAAGTGCCAGCCTGGTAATCAACTCCCCGGCAATAACCAGTGTCTCCTTGTTGGCCAATGCTATTGTCTTTCGCGATTTGATGGCAGAGACGGTGGGCTTCAATCCGGAAAAACCGACCATCGCCGTCAACACGATATCGATCTCTGTATCCTGGACCACCTGCTCGATTGCATCGGCTCCCGCCCAAACCTTTACCGGCAGGTCAGACAGAGCAGCCTTCAATCCGGCATATTTCTCCTCATTGGCAATTACCACCACCTCAGGATTGAACCGGCGAACCTGCTCCTCCAGCCGCTCCACCTGGTTATTGGCAACCAGGGCATACGCTTCAAAACGGTCCGGGTGTCGGGCCACCACATCCAGTGCCTGGGTCCCGATGGAGCCGGTGGAACCTAGAATGGCTATTTTTCGTTTTCGATAATTCATGAAATACAGAGATTGCAAAGTCGTACGCAAAGATAGGAAAAATTGGGGATCTGACAACCCGATCGGGATATGCGGACCGGCTACCCTACCCCGATCAGTCCTTCGGGGAGATCCATATGGATAATGCGTTGCCGCTCATCGATCCGGACTATGAAGTCCTCCGTGGCAGGTATCAGGTGCTCGCCCTCCTCCCCCTTAACGATAAAAAGCACGTTGATGGTTGCAAAATCAACACTCTCTATGATGCCCAGATCCTGTTCGTGCTGGTCGACAATCCTGTAACCGATAAAGAAGTCCCAATCGGCACTGCCATCCTCCAGACCCTCCTCCACCTGTTTGCGGAGCAGAAAAACCTGCAGGTTAGCATATCTTGACGCCCTGGATTCATCATCCAGATCCTCGAACTTTACCCGCGCCGCCGTATCTGAAATGTAGGTGATCTCCTCCACATGAAAGGGGACCAGAATGTGGTCGATATCGAGAAAGTAGAACTCGGTATCGATATCGGCATAAACCGGCTTATCGAACAGGATAGATATCTCGCCCCTTATTCCGTAGGGTTTCTGCAACCGTCCTACCTTGATGACTTCCTCCGGCCTGATCATTCTCCTATTTTCTCCGTTGCGACTTGATCGTTTTCAGCCGGCGTTTTGAGGCCGGATTTTTCACATCCGCAATCGAATAGTTTTCATAGTCCAACTGGATCTTGCCTCCCGAGAGTTCAACCAGGTCGGCAAGAATCTTCTCGTCGTCCACCTCCTTGTTCCACTGTGAGTAGGATTTTTTCATCTGTGTGGTCAACTGCGAGATCAGCAGATCCCTCTTCTCCCCATCTTCCATGTCGGCTGCAATGGCAATCATCCTTTCCAGCAATTTCCCGTAATGCCTGAATCTCATCGTCGGCCGGCTGTAGTTCAGTTTTTCGGGCGCAGTGGTCAGATCCTCCCGGGTTACCACCTCATAGGGATAATCGATATCGAGTTTAAAATCGGACATTATGGCCAGATGATCCCACAGGATGTGCTTGAAATCGTTCACGTCGCGCAGGTGCGGGAACATGCTTCCCATAATATCGACAACGGCATATGCACACCGTTTCCTCTCTTCCCTGTCCTCAAGCATGACACAGTGATCGACCATATTTTGGATATTTCTCCCGTATTCGGGCATGATCAGTTTTTTCTTCTGCGTGTTGTATATCATAATCGTTATGCTATTTTATTCTATTTTTGCTTTCTCTCTTTTCAATTCCCTCTACCTTAGTCTGAGCACATCTCCCTCCTCAGGAACATATTCGTAACTCTTCTTGTTCAACCGGTAGAGATTCCGGAGCTGGATTCCATATTTCTGGGAGATGCTGTACATCGACTCCCCAATCTGGACCACATGTTCAAAATAGGGCTTGTCGGCCCGCGCCTTTTTCTTCTGAAAATAGACAATATCGCCTTCACTCAGCGGAAAACCTTCCGGAACCTCGTTGAATTTAAGCAGGTCGCTCTCCTTGAAGCCAAATTCGCGGGCAATCCCGGCAAAGGTGTCTCCATTTACTGCTATCACATAGACAAGACCATGTGTTTTATAGGGCTGATGTGTCCAATTGGCCTGGGCTACCTCCCTATTGATGTTCTCCTCGCGCTGGCTCCGTGTAACCCCCTTGCGATAGTTCTTGTTATCGAACCGGTAGAGCTCATAATCCTCGATCAGCTTGATAAGCTTATTGGCATAGGCCTTGTCGGTTGCATAGCCCGTTTTCTGCAATCCCCGCGCCCATCCCTTGTAATCGGTTGCCGGCAGATCAAAAAGCTCCCGGTAACGCGCTCCGGTAGAAAGAAACTGCGCATGATCCTCATACGAATCCTCCACCCTGCGGTATTTCCTGAAACAGTCGTTGGGCGTATCGTCGGCCGCATATACACTCTCCCCGCGCCATCCGCGGTGACATTTAATTCCAAAGTGGTTGTTCGACCGCCTTGCCAGTTCGCTCATTCCTGCGCCCGACTCCAGCAACCCCTGTGCCAATGTGATAGAGGCAGGAATATTGTAATCGTTCATGTGACGTACGGCAATATCAGAGTAGTTCTCGATATATTCCTCATACACCCTCAAGCGGTTTTGTCCCCAGGCCCGTCCGGAAACAAATAAACAAATCAATAAGAGAGAAAGAACCGAAATATATCTATATTTGCAATGAAAATTCATTAAAGAGAACAATTTTCATGTTTCAATCAAAACAGGATGAAAGAAATTAATTTAACCACAAAGATAAGCGTTTATCTTTTAGAAGAATGTACCGAAACCGAAAAAAAACTGATTGATGCGGCAAAACAGGCTGCAGGGAATGCCTATGCACGTTATTCCGGCTTCAAGGTAGGGGCTGCACTGCTTCTGGAAAATGGAGAAGTCATCACGGGCAACAACCAGGAAAACGCAGCCTACCCGTCGGGGTTATGCGCGGAACGCACAGCCGTCTTTTTCGCCAATGCCAATTATCCCGACCGGAAGATCGTCGCCATTGCCATTGCCGCATGCCAAAACGGGAAATTCACCACCGAGGTCGTTACACCATGCGGGGCGTGCCGTCAGGTTCTGCTTGAAACTGAAAACCGGTACGCCAGTCCCATGAAAATCTTGATGTATAGCGAGAAGGGCATCTACGTAGTGTACGGGATAAAAAGCCTGTTGCCATTAAGTTTTGGAGACGAAATGCTAAAACGCTGAGGAAAGGGCAACTACCAATCACTCCATCAGCGTTACCAGGTACCATTTCCCGTCGATCAGCCTGAAATAATAGTCGGCATATATTCCGTTATCTACCCCCCGCAACGCAACGTGGGCGGTATCTTTCACAAACTCAACAGTCTGGGTATATTTGTCGTAATCGCGGGAAACAAAGGTACTGTCGTAACTGAGGTCGAGCAATTCCCAATCCTTTTTTTCGATCACCCCCTCGGTCGGAGCCAACGTAATCTGACTGGCATCGGTAGCCGAAACGGTAATGGGGAAGATAATCCGCTCCATCTGAAAGATTCTTTCCCGATTGAACTTGTCCAAAAACTGATAAAAGTCCTCCTCTTCCGCCTGATTTCTACTCTCCTGAGCGGTTGTACCAATCTCTCCCGCCTGTTCACGGTTACCGTTACCGTTACCGGAACAGTTCACAAAGAGAAAAAAGGGAATAATAAAGAGAACAACTGGGTCTATTTTCATCTTGCCAGAAAATTATAACATGAATACTATATTCTATTGACCATCGTTTTTATGGCCATATTTAACTCACTCTCCTTCAACAGGTCGTCCAGCGAAATATGCATCCGGTACCGCCAGTAGTGGTGTGGATTGGCCGGCACGTTGATACGCTCTTCGGCGGGATTTCCCCTGGAGAGTTTCTCCGAGATCGACATCCAGTCCTGCCAGGGCAGGATCACCCACATGGCAGATGCGTCGAGGTGCTGTTGAATAATCTGCCTGCACAATTCCGGTGAAGAGTCGCCCGGGGCATCACCTGCCCGATGCAGCACCTCGTTGAAAAATCGTTGGGTGGTCTTCCGGTCCTCCCTCCACCATAAGCGTACTGGCGACATGTCGTGGGTCGATGTGGTCGCGACCGAAAGGTAAGGCAAGGATCCGAGATCGGCAAATGTAAGGTTCGACACCTTCGGCATCCGCTGAATCTCCAGACTGAGTATCTGCAACTCCTCCATCACCGTATGGACACAATCGGGAACCATACCCAGATCCTCACCGCATACCAGCATCGAAGTGGAGGAGATCAGCCGTGGCAGCTTCCTCATCGCCTGTTCCCTCCAGAAATCGTTGTGGCGCCGGTAGTAAAAATCGTCGTAAAGCCTGTTCAATGCAACTTTTACATTCTCGTCCAGATGGCTGTATGAATAGCTATGCTGCAGGGCTATACGCGGATGAAAGAGATTGTGATTCATCCGGTCCCTCACAAACAGCACCTCGTTGCATAACGCATAGAGTCCGTCGCGGATCTTCAAGCTTTTGGCGTCGCTCTCTCCTGAGAAAAGATGTTCAATCTTTCGTTGCGTATCCACCTCCCTCTTCAGGGAGAACTGCCGCCAACCGGATAGATCGAGGTACTTCCCTATCACCTCCGATGTAAATTCACCAAAAATCTCAGGCAAATAGGATTCATGGATGAATGGCTTTGTCATCCGCTCCTCGTCGAAAGGGATTCCGGCCCGGATCAACTCCTCCCTGGCGTAGGGCAATGCGGGACTGAAATGGCCCAACAACCCCTGGACAGAATGTGCCGGAATCTCCCAGATGCGGAAGAATCCCAGGATATGGTCGATACGGTAAGCAGCAAAATAGTCGGCCATCTTACGGAGCCTGCCCTTCCACCAGGCAAAACCATCCTGCTCCATCGCCTTCCAATTGTAGGTAGGAAATCCCCAGTTCTGTCCGGAAGGGGAAAAATCATCAGGAGGTGCACCTGTCTGGGTATCCATGTGAAAGAGGTATCCTGCCGTCCATGCCTCAACGCTGTAACGGTTTACCCCGATGGGGATGTCCCCCTTGAGCACTATCCCCTTGCCATATGCATACTCCCTCGCTTCGCACAGCTGTTTATCGAGCAGATATTGTACGAAACCGGTAAAGTCGACGCTCCTTCTCGCCTCGGGGTTATCGTTGACTAGCCGTAACGCCTTATCTTCATTGTAGACGGCAAATTGGCCCCATTCAGAAAATCGCGGAGTTTCATACCTGTCTCTCAGATAGCAGTATACCGAATAGGGGAAAAGCCAATTCCGGTTCTTTTCGTAGAAAGCCTGATATGAAGCCGACGAGAGCACCTCTCTCCTCTCCTGTTCGAACAGCTCTTCAAGATAACGCTGCTTCAGGCTCAACACCTTTTCATAATCGACCTCACTCAACAGGTTCAGTCTCCCGGCCTCCTCGAGGAGTGCGTCCATCAAAGCCCGATTCCTTAGCGGGAAGGCTGCAAGACCCAGGTAAACGGGATGTAATGCGTAGCTCGAAATGGCACTGTAGGGATAGGAGTCACGCCACGTCCGGGTGGCGGTGGTATCGTTGACAGGCAGTAACTGCACAAGCTGCTGACCGGTCAATCCAACCCAGTCGATCATCTTCTTCAGATCGAGAAAATCGCCAATTCCAAAACTACTGTCGCTTCGGAGGGAAAAGAGTGGAATTGCGGTTCCCGTTCCTTTAAACGAGAACCTGTCGTAACGGAATTGCAACCCCATCTCAACCTGCACGCAATTGTCGTTTTTTGCCGGCCAGGTGCAGAGACACCTGTTATCACCCTCCTCCCACGCTACAGGTTGACGGGAATCTCCATCCACAATTACAAACTTATATTGTATCATGTCGGGAAGGGTTGTGGCATCAAGAGCTATCTGCCATTCACACTTCCCAAGATAGTCGATCGGAAGAGCCCTCTTCAGGTCCCAGTTCCCCAACTGCTCCGCATCGCCCGAGAGGACCAGCGTCTCCCCCTTCTTCACAAAAGGAGCATGCACATTCAACATAAGGGTGTTGGGAGTAGTGTGGGGTACAATATCTGCCGTTGGGTGAAAAAAGATACTGTCGGTAAAGGCTGTAGCGTAGAGATAACTGTGCCGGGGCCTCTCTCTCCAGTAGTCCTGGACAAGGAATGTGGCAGAACCATCAACATGCAGCCGCCTGAGTCGGCCCCACTCCCGCCGGATTGTCCGCCCTTGCTCCTTCAGCAGATAGCAGTATTCAATCTCTCCGGCCATTCCCATCTCGATCGTGGTCGACCAGACATCTCCCTTGCAGGTTAATCTCAATGCGTCGGTTTCAGTCAGATTACCCAGTTCTGGAACCGATCCGGAGAGATAGAGCTCCTGACCCAGCCTGGTGTGATAATTGATCTGAAATGTTATGAAACACATGACACAACCTATTTAATCATTTACTCAACTCTGGTAACCAGCCGTCAGCACACCTTATGTTCCAACAGCAAGATAATCATCAGCTGTTTGGATGGAGAGATTCCGGGTAGCTCTGCGTCACTTCTCTTCTGGTAAACAGGCTGCAGCCTGGTCGCGAAAAGAGGCCGCGAACATCTACAGAAACAGCAGGATCATCAATTGCGCCGAAATCACCCTCAGGAACATGGTAAGCGGATAGACGGTAGCATAGCTTACCGCAGGAAAATCGTTTCCGGCTATGCCATTGGCATATGAGAGAGCCGGAGGATCGGTCATGCTCCCCGCAATCAGACCCATCAGCGTAAAGAAGTTGAGCTTATACACTTTTCTTCCGACAATACCCACGATAAGGAGCGGTACGACCGTGATGACGGCTCCATATGCGATCCATCTGTACCCGCCATTGACAACGGTTTCCACAAAGCCCTCACCGGCACCAAGGCCGACACATGCCAGAAATAGCGCGATACCTACTTCACGGAGCATCAGGTTTGCACTCATCGTGGTATAGGTGACCAGTCCATATTTTGGGCCGAACTTGCTAACCAGGATCGCCACAATCAGAGGACCGCCGGCCAATCCAAGCTTTACCGGTTGTGGAATACCTGGGAACATGAAGGGTATGCTTCCCACCAATACTCCCAGTGCGATTCCTATAAAAATGGATATCAGGTTGGGCTCACGCAGCCTTTTCAACGAGTTGCCGAGGAATTTCTCCACATTGGCGATAGATGCCTCGGATCCCACAACCGTTACCCGGTCGCCCAGCTGCAATTGCAGTCTCGGGTCTGCAACCAGGTCAACACCGGCCCGGTTGACACGGGTGATGTTTACCCCGAACAGATTTCTTAACCTCAGCTGGCCTACCGATTTACCGTTTATCCCCGATTTGGTCACATTGATCCTTCTCGAAACCAGAAGAGAGTCCAGTTTGTTCCAGGCCTCCCTGTCCATATCGATCTTCTGACCGATCAGGGCTTCGATCAGTTCAATGTTCTGCAGGTTCGAAACCACCAGGATCTTGTCGTTTTCATTCAAGAGGGTGTCGGGAAGCGGCACCGTTAATGTTCCGGAATCGTGTTGAAGCAACCTGGATATGACAAACTCCTTGTCCGTCAAGTTTTTTATCTCGTGAATGGTTTTTCCGAAAATCGCCGGATTGAGAACCTGGAGCGAAAACATCTGAGCTTCGGTCATTTTTGAAGCATCTCTATTGCTGATTGCTTCATTCTCCTTGGCAAAGTTGATTCTGAAAATCGTCCTGAAAAGGATAAGACTGAGAATAATACCCACAACACCAAGCGGATATGCCACTGCATACCCCATCGGGATAGATGGATCCTGGGAGCCGGTAACTTCATAATAGGTCTGCTGTGCCGCTCCCAGTCCAGGCGTGTTGGTCACCGCTCCCGACAATATCCCCACCATGGTGGAGATAGGCAGTCCGGTCACCACGTGGATCACATATGTGGTGATCACACCGAGCAATACCACCGACGAGGCCAGCAGGTTCAGGGTAATCCCCCCCTGCTTGAATGAGGAGAAGAAACTGGGACCAACCTGCATACCGATGGAGTAAATAAAAAGGATGAGACCAAATTCCTTTATGAAATGGAGGATGTGCTCATCAATACCCAACCCCAAATGACCCAAAAATATTCCGACAAAGAGGATCCACGTTATTCCAAGAGAAACACCGAAGACTTTGATTTTCCCCAGCAGTATTCCTGAGGAAATTACCAGCGCAAGCACGAAAATCGCGTGCGCTACACCCGATCCGAAGATCAAATCATTAATCCATTCCATAAAGAGAGATAACCTAAACTAATAAATAAACAAACGTTACAAAACGGGTCGCAAAGTTACAACTTATTTAGGGGGAAACCAAACGGTTGAAAATCTATTTTTCGCACACTACCGCAACCCAGTTGTCCATTTCCGAGAAATGGTGGTAAAGCAACCCCTGCTCTTCACATTTTTCTCGGATTGCAGGAATATCTTCACGGTAGAAACCGCTCAGCAACAACTTTCCCCCCCGATTCAGCACTTTTGCATACGCCGGAATATCCTGCAGAAGAATGTTGCGGTTGATGTTGGCGAAGATCACATCGAAGGTCTGGCTCCCCAAAAGTCGGGCATCCCCATGCAACACATCGATATTTTCTATCCCGTTCAACCGGACATTCTCCAACGCATTCCGGTATGCCCACTCATCCACGTCGATGGCGAGCAGGGGATCTGCACCGCACATGGAGGCCAATATGGCCAGCACCGCTGTGCCGCAGCCCATATCGAGTACCGATCTCTTCTGCAGATCCATCGACAGGATCTCTCGCAATATCAACCCTGTCGTTTGGTGGTGTCCGGTTCCGAACGCCATCTTGGGATCGATCAGAATGCGATAGCGATAGCTCCCTTCTGGATGATGAAACGAACTGTGAATGATACATTTATCCTCGAAAACGATGGGTTGGAAATAGTGTTTCTCCCACTCTTCGTTCCAGTTCTTATCCTCAATTACATTGTATGAATAAGCGATCTCCGCATCCAGAAAGAAGTCCTGCAACAGAAGGTCGATATCTTCCACGGAGAACTTCTCTTCGGGGAGATAAGCCAGCAACCCCGGCGAAGATTTAACAAAACTCTCAAAGCCCAGGTCGGCAAGTTGTGCCGCCAGCACGTCGGTAACCTCCTCGGTATCGGGCTTACAACTAAAAATTACTTCAACGTATTTCATTCGATTAGTTATTATTTCTTTCTGTATCGGGCAGCCATCCGGCTGAACGGGAAAGTGATGATTTCCGGTTGCAAAAATACAACTTTATCCAACAGGTCGACTTGTAAAAAAACATTTAAACGACAACTTGAATTGTTTACGATTGTTAGAACAACCGGCTTTTTTTTGTAAGAAAATGTTTAAATCTCTATTTTTGTTTTACATTTACTCTACAAAATGCAATTTATGAAGAAAATTCTTAGCATACTCTTTTCAGTCTCCATCTCTGTTTTAAGCAGTTTCGGACAGGTAAGCAACATCCAGTCGATCATCAACGAGGGAGTTGCACTACACGACTCGGCACAATACCAGAAGGCAATTGAGAAGTTTAAGCTGGCGCTGAAAATAAATCCCAATTCAACGCTCGCACTATATGAGATCTCCCTCTCTTACCTAGAACTGAAAGATTATGAGAATGCCTCAAAATTTAGTACCCAGGTAATCAATTCGAACGACAAGAACCTTTCGGTAGGCGCCTATGCTGTAAAAAGCGAGGCTTTGGCCGGAATGAAACAGATCGACAATGCAATAACCCTTCTGCAGGAGGGGTTGATAAAGAACGGTGACTCTTATCTGTTACATTTCAATATCGCACTCAACTATTATAAAAAGGGAAATACCGACAAGACCCTGGAGCATGTGAGCCGGGCCATCGAGCTTGACAAGACCAACAGCGGAGCCTTCCTGTTAAATGCCTATGCACTAAGGGACAAGGGGTATTGGGTGAGAAGCATCTACTCCTTCCAGCTCTTCTTGTTGCTGGAGCCGGATAGCAAGCGATCGAAGAATGCTTTTGAGGAGATGTTGCAGACCATGCTTGTAAATCCAGCAACCGAAATACCGGTGGAACGTTCATTTATCCAGCAACAGCTGATGCGCGATACCGTCAGCAGAGCTCCGCAGGAGACCCCGCCCCTTTCACCGGTCGACGGATTAAACAGAGACGCCATCTACAATGCCATAAAGAGATCGATGGATTCACTGAAAGCGGCAAAAAAGGAGACAGATACCTATCTTCTCTTCACGGAGGTAAACAGATCCATTCTCAATGCACTGCAGAAAGAGAAAGAGCAGGGTGCCCTGAGAAGCAGCAGTTTCTGGACTTTCGATTTTCCCTTTTTTAAAAGCATTCTCGACTCCAATCACTACGACACCTATTGCCGCTACATAAGCGTTTCCTACTTTCCCGAGTCGCTCCAGTGGTGGGAGAACAACAAAGCCGACGCCAAAAGTTTCATCCATTGGTTCGAAAATGGAGAGGATAATAGCAACGATTGAAAAAAAAAGCTACCTTTGTCACTCAGTTTCAACCCTTTTATGGAGAAATACAGCGAAGAACAGTTACTAGCGAGGTTACGCGATCCCAAGACTCAACGAGAGGCTTTCGCCACGCTTGTTGCAGAATACAGCGAAAGATTGTACTGGCAGATCCGGAAAATGGTATTGTCTCATGAGGACAGTAACGACATTCTTCAGGAGGTATTCATCAAGGCATGGACCAATATCGACAATTTCCGCGGAGAATCTAAATTGACCACCTGGCTCTACCGGATTGCCATCAACGAGAGCATCACTTTTCTTAACAAGAAACGCACCCAAAACAACATATCGGTTGATGACGAGAACTCGTTTCTGTTGTCCCGGCTCGAGGGGGATCAATATTTTAACGGAGATGAAGCACAGAAACTGCTTCAGCGCGCCATTCTGACGCTGCCGGATAAACAGCGGCTGGTATTTCAGATGAAATATTTCGACGAGATGAAATATGAAGAGATGTCTGAAATCCTCTCCACGTCGGTAGGTGCCCTGAAAGCATCCTATCATCACGCCGTTAAAAAGATTGAAAATTTTTTAACAGACTCCAATTAAACCTTTATCCGGGGAGTGAGTCTATTCAACGTAGTACAGCGTAAAAAACAATGGTATGGAAAAAGGAATGAACAAATTAAGTGAAATCGACAAGAGCAATCCATTCACTGTACCCGAGGACTATTTTTCCAGGTTAAACGAACAGATCATGAACTGTTTGCCTGAAAAGGAGGCAATAGAGCCCCAAAAAGTGACCATGTGGGACAGGGTAAAGCCCTGGATCTATATGGCTGCGATGTTCCTTGGATTTTTCTTCGCCATTCAATTTCTGACCAAGGAGACCGGCAACCATGCCGGAGCCGGTCAGACTGCCATAAATTTCACCGACGACTACTGGTCGACCGTACAGATATCGGAGGAGGAGTTCTATCAATATCTGGAAGAGCAGCTGGTACGCGACGGTTACTACGATTACATATACAACCAGTTTTACATGAATTGACTGAAAGCATATCTCTTATGAAAAAGAACATTACACTTCTCTGTTTCGTCTTCCTGATCAGTCTTTTTTCATTCAGCACCCAGGCCCAGAGGCGTAAAATGAATATGGCCGACTACGAAAAGCGGAAGATGGAATACATTCGGAAAGAGGCGGGATTGACCCAGGAGGAGGCTGCCAAATATTTCCCGTTGTACAACGATCTGTCGAAGAAGAAATTTGAACTCCACAAACAACACAGGGATAAGGTGGAGATGATGAAACAGCGCAACAAGAACATGACCGACGAAGAGTACAGGCAACTCCTGGAGAACGACGTGGATCTCAAGCTAAAAGAGGCAGAGCTGGAGAAGCAGTATGCCGAGAAACTGGAGAAGATCCTCTCCCCCGAGAAGCTCTACAGGGCGCAACAGGCGGAACGAAAGTTTATGCAACAGGAGGTAATGAAGTTCAGGGGAAACTAGTGGAACGACATCGGTAACCTATTACCCCGTAGCTGCAAGGTTCCGGGGTTTTTTATTGCACCGGGAGCGGCAGGGGAATAGGCTACGGAGCAATAGTGAAGCTTAAAAAAGATTTTGATTTTTACAAAATAAAAGGAATCCGGTCAAAATTATTACCTTTGTATCCTGTTTAGCGGAAATTGATTGATTTTTTCCGTAGAATCAGTTTATAATTATATAATATGCTTCAAATCTCAGAGCGGGGTATACAGATGCCCGCCTCTCCCATCAGAAAACTGGCACCCCTTTCGGATCGTGCAAAAGCCAACGGAGTAAAAGTATATCACCTCAATATTGGCCAACCCGACCTGCCATCGCCTCAAGTGGCACTCGATGCCATTCGCTCCATCGACAGGAAGACGCTGGAGTATAGTCCCAGCGACGGGTTCCGTTTTTTACGGGAAAACCTGGTGAATTATTACTCGAAATTTGATATCCATCTCGCCCCCGATGAGATTATCGTAACGGCGGGCGGTTCGGAAGCCGTACTTTACGCCTTTATGGCATGTCTCAATCCGGGCGACGAGATCATTGTCCCTGAACCGGCATATGCCAATTACATGGCTTTTGCGGTATCGGCAGGAGCCGTTATCAAAACCATTCCGACGAGCATCGAAACCGGATTCAAGCTTCCTGAAATCGAGAAATTTGAAGCGCTTATCAATCCGAAAACCAAAGGAATTCTCATCTGCAACCCGAACAATCCAACCGGATATGTCTATACGGCTGACGAGATGGAACAGATCAGGCTGTTGGTGAAGAGGCACAACCTCTACCTCTTCTCCGACGAGGTCTACCGGGAGTTTATCTACAGCGATGCTCCATACATCTCGGCCTGTCACCTGAAAGAGATTGAAGAGCATGTCGTGCTTATCGATTCCGTATCAAAACGGTACAGCGAGTGTGGAATACGGATCGGATGCCTGATAACAAAAAACAGGAAACTGCACGACACGGTAATGAAATTCTGCCAGGCACGGTTAAGTCCCCCGCTGGTCGGACAGATTGCCGCAAATGCTTCGCTGCAAGAAAACGGGAGCTATATGCAACGCAATTTTGACGAATACAGGTGCCGCCGCGATTTCCTGATCGACCGGCTCAACAAGATACCAGGAGTCTACTCTCCTCAACCCGAAGGAGCTTTCTATACACTGGCCAGCCTTCCCGTAGACGATGCCGATGCATTCTGTGCATGGTGCCTCTCCGATTTCCGATACAAGAACCAGACAATCTTCATGGCACCCGCATCGGGATTCTACGTCACTCCCGGTTTGGGGAAAAATGAGGTGCGTATAGCCTATGTGCTGAACAGGGAGGATTTGAACAATGCATTGATCGTTTTGGAGAAAGCACTGGAAGCCTACAACGAAAGATGAATACCGAATTTTTTATTGCCAAACGGATATACAAGGGAGACAAGAAGAACGAAAAGCGGGTCTCCTCGCCTGCGATAAAGATTGCCATCTCGGGGATAGCACTTGGACTGGCGATAATGATTGCCGCGGTCTGCATCATCATCGGATTTAAAAAAGAGATCCGCGAAAAGGTGATCGGATTTGGCTCGCATATCCAGATTACCAGCTTCGAGAGTAACAACTCCTATGAAGACCATCCCATCGCCTTCTCCGACACGCTGAAGAAACGGTTATTGAACAATCCGGCCATTGCCGGGGTGCACGGCTTCATCACCAAACCGGGAATTATCAAAACCGAGCAGGATTTTCTGGGTATCGTGCTGAAGGGGGTATCGGACGATTACGACTGGCACTTTTTCAAGAAAAACCTGATCGAGGGGAAGATCTTCAGTCCGACCGACAGCGCCGGATTCAATCCTGCCATCATCTCCAGGAACATCGCCAACAAACTTCACCTCTCGCTGGGTGACAGCTTCACCACATATTTCGTGCAGGAGCCGGTCCGAGCCAGAAGATTCACCATTACTGGAATTTACGAGACCAATTTTGAGGATTACGACAAGCTTTACGTGTTGACCGACGCCACGATCCTCTCCCGGTTGAACGGCTGGGAGGATGATATGGTTAGCGGCATCGAAGTGCTGGTGAGAGATTACGACCGGCTCGACCAGACAACCCAGGAGCTCTTTTTCGAAATGTCGGCCTATCAGGATCGGTTCGGGAGCAGGCTCTATACCCAATCGATAAAAGAGATCAACCCGATGATCTTCAACTGGCTCAATCTTCTGGATATGAATGTCTGGGTCATCCTGGTGCTGATGATTCTTGTCTCCGGCTTCACCATGATCTCGGGGTTGCTCATCATCATACTGGAACGGACCAACATGATCGGAATGCTGAAATCGATGGGAGCCAGCGATTTCAGTATCCGGAAAGTATTCCTCTACCTTTCGGCTTTCCTTATCGGGCAAGGGATGATTTGGGGCAATGTGATCGGGCTCCTTTTCTGTCTGCTGCAAAAACAATTTAACATTTTCAAACTGGACCCGTCGATCTACTACCTCACCGCGGTACCCATCGACCTGAATCCAGTCTTTCTGATCCTGTTGAACGCAGGCACACTGGTCGTATCCCTGATCATGATGATTGCACCCTCATATCTTGTGGCAAAGATTACTCCGGCAAAATCTATCCGGTTTGAATAGGCCCGAACAGTGCAAACTGTTGATAACCTGTTCAGAAGTTGTTCACAACTATGACCTGAAAAATTTGGATAGTGAATATGCGACAGTGTATATTTGTGGCGAAGAGATTCCCCAAAAAAGATATTAGGAGTTCTTTGGCATTATGTTCACAAGCGTATTTCGCCGTTTAGCGTGCTCCGCGGAGCTATCCGTGTTCAGTGCGATAAATGACGCTGCTATCTCGCACAAAAGATAGTTGTTAAGAAAAGTTGAGCCATCCTTGTCATGCATGACGTTTGAACAAACAGGTTCATTCTCGCTTCTCTCTGTTTGAAGATCCTCACGAATAGCTCCTATTTATCAGGCTGACAACAGGGAAATTGCGAAGAGGCATCAACATTCTTTTCAGACCTTTCGGAAGTATTGTCTTGTAAATGACGGAGACTTATCAAGTTAACGGTTACCATTTTTTGTGCTTCGAAGTTTGAAGCGTTAATCTGCCGGTTTTTGATACGACAATTTCAATCGAGGCATATGACAACCTGAGGTTGCACGAATGGGTTCACACTGTTTTTGACACCTTAGGATGTATTCACATTTTGAAGTACAACAGCATGCTTTACTTTCCGAAATTGAACATACGTTTTGACAGTCTGAAAGCAATTTTTGCAGCATAAGCTGGAATACAAATGTGCACAGAATACCTGGAACTCCTTCCGAACAAAAAAGGCTGGTTTTGTAAAACCGGCCTTTTTTGTTTATCTTCGGTCGCTGTCACAAGTTGGCGAGCTGGTTCATCGACAGCACCATCCGATGATCATCTGCCATTTTACGCATATTCAAGATCGCATAACGCATTCTCCCCAAAGCAGTATTGATGCTTACGCCGGTCTTGTCTGCAATCTCCTTGAAGCTCAGCTCCTGATAATAACGCATATCCAACACCTCCCGCTGAGAACCGGGCAGGTGTCTTACCAGTTTTTTCACATCATCCAACAGCTGCTCCCTCACCATGACCGTCTCGATATTATCTTCGCAGAGTCCGGCATTATTGAAGAGATCAAACTCATATTCATCGTTCGAGACCCAATTCTCAAGCCTCTCCTGACGAAAATAATCGACAATCAGGTTATGTGCAATACGCGTGATCCAGGCGCGAAATCTTCCGCTCTCGGTGTACCGTCCGTGTTTGATCGTGAAAATCGCCTTGATAAATGTATCCTGAAAAATATCGTCAGCCAGATCACGGTTGCGGACCCGGTAAAGAATATAACTGAAAAGGGGATGTTTGTGCCTGGAAAGCAGAACTTCAAACGCACGATCGTTACCTTCGGCAAAAGAGACGACCAACTCCTCGTCGGTCATCGACAAAAGAATTCCCATTACCAAAACTATTTAAATATTAATTTAAAACCGGTTGAGTAATGTCATTCCGATAGGCAACTTCTTTTAAGGTGTTTATTTCTGTCAGTTAAGCAAAGAAAATTATATTTTTTGTAATAACCAAGAGCGAATGGTAAAAAAGCGGAAAGAGTGATCACTTTCCGCTTTTTTCGGACCGGGAGATCTACTCCTCCAGGACCGGTTTATAATATCCCAGATCTTCCACCTGCAGTTCGCCTACAAAGTTAAAGTTCTTCACTACCTCAATCTCTCCATAGTGGATATAGACTTCGGCACTGCGGCGGAACATTTCTGGATCCTTGTTGGCATCCTGCAGGAGGAGATGTCCCATGATCACATGACCGGCACTCTCAACAAGCCGGCGGGCGTGAAAATCGAGGTACTCTTCATCTTTGGGTGCAGTAACCATCTCAACCATCTTTTCATACATCTCAACCATCTTGGCCAGCGTACGTTTCAATGTCTCCAATTCGGGCAACACAGGCATCGCCTCATACTCCCTGATCCGGTTCAGGTAGGTTCCGGTTGTGACGTGGCGTATGGCGGCAACAACCTGCAACTGGGTAGTACCCTCGTAGATATTGGTTATACGGGCATCACGATAGAGCCGTTCGCAGGTGTAATCCTTCATATATCCCGACCCGCCATGTATCTGGATGGCGTCGTAGGCATTCTGGTTTGCATACTCGCTGGTCATTCCCTTACCGAGCGGGGTGAAGGCATCCGCCAGTCGCGAATAGTATTTCATCTCATCCCGCTCTTCCGGAGTAAGTTTCCGTTCCCTGGAGATATCTTCCAGGATCTTGTACATATCCACGAAGCGGCAGGTCTCATACAGCATGGCACGTGAAGCGTCGGTTTTGGCTCGCATGTTGGCCAGCATTTCGTAAACGGGCGGCATCTCGATGATCGCTTTTCCAAACTGGCGTCGCTCACGGGCATAACTGTATGCTTCGCGGCAGGCAGCCTCGGATATGCCCACCGACTGGGCCATGATGCCTAGACGGGCACCATTCATCAGCGACATCACATATTTGATCAGCCCCATACGGCGGGAACCTACCAGCTCGGCCTTCGCATTCTTGAATACCAGTTCACAGGTTGGTGCCCCCTTGATACCCATCTTGTTCTCGATCCGCCGAACAGTAACACCTCCGCTCTTTTTATCGTAGATAAACATCGATAAACCGCGGGCATCCTTGGTGCCCTCCTCGGAACGGGCCAGAACCAGGTGGATATCGGCATCACCGTTGGTGATGAACCGCTTCACGCCATTCAGGTACCACTGGTTTTCCTGCTCGTTAAAGGTTGCTTTCAGCATAACCGCCTGCAGGTCGGATCCGGCATCCGGTTCCGTCAAGTCCATCGACATGGTCTCCCCTTTGGCCACCCGGGGAAGGTAACTCTTTTTCTGCTCTTCCGAAGCAAACTCATAGATGGTCTCGCCGCAGTCCTGCAACATCCAGATGTTCTGGAAACTGGCATCCGCACGGCTCACGATATCGGCCGAAATCATATAGGGGACCATCGGGAAATTCAACCCCCCGAATCGTCTTGGCAACGCCATACCCATCAATTCGGCCTTGTTCAGGGCATTCAGGTTCTCCTGGGTGGGTGAGGCGTATGTCACTCTACCGTTGGAGACGGTCGGCCCGGTATGATCTACCCGTTCGGCGTTCGGAGCAATGATCTCGCCACAGATCTCGCCCACTACCTCCAAAATCCGGTCGTAGCTGTCCATCGCATCTTCAAAGTCCATCGGGGCGTAGTCATACGTATGTTTATCCACGTAGTTTCTCTCCTTGAGTTCCACAATTCGCTTCATCAGTGGATGGTTCAGATAATGCCTGAATTGTGGTGTATCTGTATAAAAGTTTGCCATTTCTTCCTATTTTGAATTTTTCTTGTAATATTTGATCAGTTTCGGGATAACTTTCTCGATATCACCGGTGATGACATAATCGGCTATTGAGTTGATGGGAGCACCCGGATCGTTGTTGATGGAGATGATCAGCGAACTCTCCTGCATTCCGGCAATGTGTTGGATCTGTCCCGAGATTCCACATGCAATATAGAGTTTGGGGCGCACGGTTACACCGGTCTGCCCGATCTGACGTTCATGCTCGGCAAAACCGGCATCAACGGCTGCACGCGAAGCGCCTACCTCTGCCCCCAATACGTTGGCCAGATCGTAGAGCAGTTGAAAATTCTCTTTCGAACCCACACCATATCCTCCGGAAACGATGATAGGTGAATTCTTGATATTGACTTTCGACTTTTCCACGTGACGGTCGATAATGGAGACCACAAAATCGTCGGGAGAGACATACTCATTCACATCATGTTCAACCACCTCCCCTTTGTAGTTCGGATCGGCAATCTCTTTCTTCATTACTCCCTCACGCACAGTAGCCATTTGTGGACGATGATCGGGATTGATGATCCACGCCACTATATTGCCGCCAAAGGCGGGACGGATCTGGTAAAGCAGGTTTTCATACACTTTCCCGGCCTTCTTCTCTTCATGGTTCCCAATCTCGAGGGAGGTACAATCTGCCGTCAGTCCGCTTCCCAGAGCCGATGAGACACGCGGTCCCAGATCGCGGCCGATAATTGTTGCTCCCATCAGGCAAATCTGCGGTTTCTCCTTTTTAAAGAGATTGACCAGGATGGAAGTATGAGGTAAGGTGGTATATGGCGACAAGCGATCGTCTTTAAAGATGTGGAGCAGATCCACCCCATACGGAAAGACCTGTTTATCGACAGTATCGAGCGAAGCTCCCGCGGCAATGGCTTCGAGTTTGCAGCCCAGCTGTGTGGCAAGCGAGCGTCCTTTGGTAAGTAGTTCCAGGCTCACTTCCGCCACGGTGCCATCTTCTATTTCGAGGTATACGAATACGTTGTTCATTGTTTTAACCAATTGTGTGATTAGCAATTAATTCTTTGATCAGGTCTTCCAGTTCGGTATCGTCATCGGTCAGCCGCTTACTCTCCTTAGCCTGAAACACCACATTCTCTATCTTCTTCACCTTGGTGGGCGAACCCGACAATCCACATTGTACCGGATCGGCATCTACATCTGCGACACTCCACTCGGTCAGGTTCAGATAGGGACGTGAACTGTACAGGTCAATATAATCGATATTTTCACTTTGACGCTCGGTAACGGTTCTTGCATGTTTGTATTTCTGCAACAACTTGGCGTTCCTGGGGCGACAGGCCCTGGCCGTTCCGTTAACGGTGATCAGCAATGGCAAGGGAGCTTCCACTACCTCCACACCATTTTCCAGGCGACGTTTCACACGGATTCTCTTCCCGTCGATACTCTCGATCGCTTCGGCATAGGTAACCTGGGGAATTCCCAGCTTTTCCGCCACCTGTGGACCCACCTGCGCAGTATCGCCATCGATGGCCTGACGGCCTGAAATAATCAGGTCAAAATCACCCAACTCCCTGATAGCCATCGACAATGCATACGATGTAGCCAGCGTGTCGGCACCGGCAAAAGCACGATCGGTGAGCAAGACACCATCGTCGGCTCCCCTGAAAAGTCCTTCCCGCAGGATCTCCGCCGCCCGGGAGGGTCCCATGGTCAGCACGGTAATTTTTGTTCCAGGATATTGATCCTTGATTCCGAGAGCCTGCTCCAGCGCATTCAGATCCTCCGGATTGAAAATTGCCGGCAATGCCCCTCTGTTAACTGTTCCGTCGGCTTTCATCGCATCCTTCCCAACGTTGCGTGTATCGGGAACCTGCTTTGCCAACACAATAATGTTAAATGCCATTTCCTATATCTTTTTATGTTGATTTGGAGATGGCAAATTTACAGAAAGAATTCAGCTTCGCAAATTAAATCGGTGCCAACTATCGAAAAAAATGCACAAAACACCCCATTTTGTGTAATTTCTCTGCAACATGAAGAGTAGAAATATTTCTGAGTCTCCTTAATTGAATGAGGAAGAGTGATTGACGGCAAAAACAAAAAACAGATCGAACGGAGAAATTGAAACAGTTTCCAAATTAATTTGTATTTTTGATTCCAGAAACATAACAGACTCAGACTAGATTTTGACATGAAACATTTGCCATACTTTGCCATACTGTTTTTTTTACTGCTTTTCTTCAGCAGTTGTGCCGGTATCCAGTACCTGTCGATCGAGACGCGCGAACCGGCGCAGGTAACCCTCCCCGCCGAAGTGAATTCGGTATTGGTGGTGAACAACGTGGTCAAGCAGCCCGACGATATCGGACACAACATCAAACGGCTGGGGAAAAAGCAATTCGACAATATCAAGGTATCGGCCGACAGTGTTGCTATTTTTTATACCGAAGCATTGGCCCAGTTTTTGGATGAAGAGGAGTACTTTGGTGCAGTGAAATATTACCAGAAACCACTCAGAAGCGATACCGACTTTTGGAAGGAGCTTCCGATCCAACCCGAAACGATGAACGAGTTACGCAGGTCAACTGCCACAGATGCAATAATTTCACTCGACAAACTTCTTCTGCAAACCGAGTGGGTCGACTTTTTCCAACAGGAGGGGGTCAAGTATGCAGGCCTGACAGGAAAGATCCAGTCCGTCATTCGCGTCTATCTCCCGTCGATGGAGGGCAAGATCCCCTCTATCCAGTTCCACGACAGCCTGAAATGGGAAGGATACGACACCCGGGGTCGCCTGGTTTTTGCGGAACTGACACTCCCCACACAGGAAGAGGCATTAAAACAACTTGCCGTATATGCAGCCGAAAAGATGACAAAAGTCTTTTCGCCACATTGGGAACGACAGGACAGATGGTATTATACGCACTTCAACTCCAGAATGCGTGAAGGGGAGGTATATGCCAGGGGTAACCAGTGGTTGGAAGCCATCGAGAAATGGAACGAATTCTATACAAGGGAGAAGAAGATGCTGAATCGGGCCAAAGCAGCACACAACATTGCGTTGGCGTACGAGATGCTCGACGAGATGGAGAGCGCTTACGAGTGGGCTACTGTTGCAAACGACCTGTTCAGGCAATCAACATCACCAAGTTCACTGGAGCGTCGCCGGTCGGCCCTCTTCAAAAAAGAGATAGAACGTCGTCGTGACGCATCCCGGAAATTAAATATGCAGATACAATAGAGGAGAACTTAGGGCCGATAATCTCCGCAAACGGGATTTTTTAGCAAAAAAATTCTCCAGTTGCCCTTTGTTTTCAAAAAAAGCATTACCTTTGCACCAGAATCTTCTATGATAAGTGAATATATTCTACGAATATTCACTCAGCATTTCAAAAAAATCATATTGAGTTTTTGATCGTTGTTCGGAATAACCTTGTTTCCTTCAAACATTATTGTTAAAACTCAGTTTCAATCATAAATATATCAAACCTAAACGTTTTTTATTAACGAATAACTAAATGGCCTATAACATTATTGAGCTTAACGAAAAGCTGACTACTGAATTACGTGCTCTCGCCAAAGAACTGGGCATACGGAGACCCGATGCATACAAGAAAGAAGAGTTAATTTACAAAATCCTTGATGAGCAAGCCATCGCCGGCACTAAAAATCTGAGCGCAGCTCCTCATCCCAGGCCAACAAGCGGGAAAAGGTCCAAAGAAAACAGACCGACACAGACACAACAGAAGTCTGAGGCAAAAACTGAGTCGGCACTTCCCGCAGAAAAAGAGAAGAAAGAGTTGACGGAGGAGAAGGAGCAACCCCGGCAAAAACCGGAGGTAAAAGCAGCTGCTCAGCCTTCGAAGGAGCCCCCTGTCCAGAGCAACAAACCGGTCCAAAGTGCAAAACCGGTTCAAAGTACAAAACCGATCGAAGTAAAAAAACAGGAACCTAAACCGCAGCCTGTTGTGATTGCTTCACACCCTGCCATTATTCCAGACACCGTGGTAAAAGAGAGTGTTCCGGCAGAACAACCAAAAACCGAACCGGCACCGGCAACAGCAACAGCACCGGCAACAACAACAGCACCGGCAACAACAACAGCACCGGCAACAGCTCCTCCGGCTAAACCGACACAGCTGGTCTTTCGCTCATCCAAACACCGGGAAAGAGAGAAAACAAGCCAGGTTCCACCTATCACACTGCCCCCGGTAGTTCCCGAAGAACCGATTGAAGGAACACCCGAAGCGGAAGCAATCGAGAAAGCAGTAATTATCGACAAGATCGAGAAGAAGGCATCGCTGCTGCAGGAACTTATTACCCCGGCACCTCTCCAACCCCGTCAACAACCGCAGCAGGCAAAGAACAACCAGCAACAACAACCAGCTCCCCAGCAGAAGGAACCCGCCTACGAGTTTGACGGGATATTGAATGCCTCTGGCGTACTGGAGATCATGAGCGACGGTTATGGCTTCCTCCGTTCATCCGATTACAACTACATGTCCTCACCCGACGACATCTATGTCTCCCAATCGCAGATCCGGCTATTCGGACTGAAGACGGGCGATGTGGTGGAGGGCCCGATACGTCCACCCAAAGAGGGGGAAAAATTCTTTCCCCTGGTCAAGGTAGACAAGATCAACGGCCGCAAACCGGAAGAGGTGCGCGACCGCGTACCTTTCGATCACCTGAAACCGCTTTTCCCCAATGAGAAGTTCAACCTCACGAAAGGGTACAACGACAATCTCTCGTGCAGGATCGTAGATCTCTTCTCGCCCATCGGCAAGGGACAGCGTGGATTGATCGTGGCACAGCCAAAAACGGGAAAGACTATGCTGCTCAAGGATATCGCCAACGCCATTGCGGCCAACCACCCCGAGGTTTATATGATCATCCTGCTTATCGACGAACGTCCCGAGGAGGTTACCGACATGGAGCGCAGCGTCAACGCGGAAGTGATAGCCTCCACGTTCGACGAACCGGCAGAACGCCATGTCAAGATTGCCGATATCGTTCTTAACAAGGCACGCCGACTGGTGGAGTGCGGACACGACGTAGTGATCCTGCTCGACTCCATCACACGTCTTGCCCGGGCCTACAACACGGTGCAGCCGGCATCTGGAAAGGTGTTGTCGGGAGGTGTGGACGCCAATGCGCTGCAAAAACCGAAACGGTTCTTCGGAGCGGCAAGAAATATCGAGAACGGCGGATCGTTGACCATCATCGCCACAGCCCTTACCGATACCGGATCGAAGATGGACGATGTCATTTTCGAGGAGTTCAAGGGAACCGGCAATATGGAACTCCAGCTCGACAGGAAATTGTCCAACAAACGGATATTCCCGGCTGTAGACATCATGGCCTCCAGTACACGTCGAGACGACCTGTTGCTTTCGGAAGAGACGCTCAACCGGATGTGGATTTTGCGCAACTTCCTCTCCGACATGAACTCGACCGAAGCGATGGAATTTCTGCTCAATCGGTTGAAAAGAACAGCCAACAACGAAGAGTTCCTGATCTCGATGAACGATTAGAGAGCAAAACAATTTTATATATGGAGGGCAGTCGATGGTTATTGGCTGCTCTTTTTTTTTGCTACCTTTGCAAAAAAGAAGTCATGAAATTCACCGGACCAGAATATGAACAGAGTGTGAAGACCATCAGCATCGACAGGGCCAACCGGCTAGGTTTGCTGATCATGGTTCCAGTTTTTGTGGGCGTAACGGCCATCCATCTCCTGTTTTGGGGTACAGATCTGCTGGACTATTTCCGCACCCCGAAACTCGCCGCGAGGTGGTTTCATGACGGGCTCGGCTTCTCCATTGTCTGCATGGTCGGAATCGGACTGCACGAACTGATTCACGGCATCACCTGGGCCCTCTTCTCTCCAAGCGGCTTCCGTTCCGTCCGCTTTGGCGTGCTGAAGGAGTGGTTCACCCCCTATTGCCACTGTACCGAGCCGCTGAAAATCAACCACTACCGGCTGGGTGCCATCATGCCGGCCATTCTCCTGGGAGTGGTGCCTATCGCTGTCGGTATCGCTGTCGGGTACTACCGGGCGACGCTGTTCGGGATCTTCTTCACCGTGGCAGCCATTGGAGATTTCATGGTGCTGCAGCTGCTCAGGGGAGAGAAACCGGACGACTATGCCCAGGATCACCCCACCGAAGCGGGCTGTTACGTTTTCAGGCGAAAGGAGTCTCCTCTTCCCTCTTCAACAAAAAATTAACGCATGAATAGAAGAATATGGGGATCGCTTCTGCACTATTGCCGGTTTTTGTCGGGAATGGCACAATTCCCGGCAAAGGGTACAGGAATGGAGGAGCTGGTTAACACCTGGCTTGAATTGACGGAGTTGACCAAATCCAACAGCACGATTTGAAGATTGGCAAGAGGTTGCGGAAAAAAATGAGGTGATAAAGAGTAAATTTTAACAACCTGCACAAATGGCTCTACATGAAATGATGAACTATTCTCAGCTGTTTCTGGAAATTTTCAACGAACTTCAACAGATTGAAGATCGTGGCCGGGTAGCCGACTATATCCCCGAGCTGGCTCACATCAATCCCGACCATTTCGGCGTTCACCTGACCACCATCGACGGACGTCAGTATGCCTTCGGCGATTCCGAAGTCAGATTCTCCATCCAGAGCATTGCCAAGGTATTTACGTTCGTGCTTGCATACTCGCGGGTAAAGAGCAATATCTGGGAACGGATGGATATGGAGCCCGCCGGCACGCCGTTCAACTCGCTGATCCAGCTGGAATATGACAGGGGCATTCCCCGCAATCCCTTTATCAACGCAGGCTCCATGGTGGTGTGCGATATCCTGGCAGACCAACTTGCCTCTCCCCGAGAGAATGTACTGGCCTTTATCCGCTCTCTCTCCAGGAACAGCACTGTCGATTACAATCCCATCGTGGCACACTCAGAGAAGAGATCGGGATTTCGCAACTATGCGCTGGTCAACCTGATGAAATCATTCGGAAACATCAGGAATGAGATCGACAAGGTGATGGATCTCTACTTCAGCATCTGCTCCTTGGAAATGAGCTGCAGGGAACTTTCAGAGTCGTTCCTGTTCCTGGCCAACAACGGTATCGTACCTCACAGCGGCGAGTCGATCTTGTCGCCCAGCCGCACCAAGCGCACCAATGCACTCATGCAGACCTGCGGATTTTACGACGAGGCGGGTCAGTTCACCTTCAAGGTGGGACTACCCGGCAAGAGCGGTGTAGGAGGTGGCATCGTGGCCGTACATCCGGGAAAATACGCCATTGCCGTATGGAGTCCTCGCCTGAACAAAAAGGGAAATTCCTACAAAGGGATGCTCTTTCTGGAGGAGTTTACAACAAGGACGAAACTCTCTATCTTTTAGAGCTGCCGAGATGGAAAAGGCAACAATAAATCTTAAATTTACCAAAATCGCATTTATGCAATTGTCTTTTTATATGAAAAGAGGTATTTTTGTGCCCTGATAAGAATTTTTATTTTTTTAAGAAAAAAAGCATGCAAATAGATCTTAAGGAACGTACTCCGCAATTAATTGCCATCATCGGGGTCTTGTCTTTGATACTGATTATCGCAGTAGTCTATATTGTGAGTAAAAACAGACAGATCACCGTCATGGAGCAGCAGTTTGCCGTTGACAAACAGGAGCTCGAGGATGAGTACGAAGCTATTTCCATGCAGTATGAAGGTTTCAAGTTCAGTGTCCAGAACGATTCACTGCTTTACAAGCTGGAAAACGAACAGGCCAAGGTGCAGCGGTTGCAGGAGCAGCTGCGGATGACCGATGCGGCCAACAAGGCCGAAATCAAGCGGCTGAAAGATGAACTGGCAACCTTGCGCAAGGTGCTCAAGTCGTATGTTCAGCAAATCGATTCACTGCACCGTCTCAATACCGAACTGCAAGCCAAGAACGAACAGATTACCCGGCAATACCAGCAAACCAGCAGGACCCTCAGTCAGGTAGCACAGGAGAAGGAGCAGTTGAGTGAGAAGGTCACCCTCGCCTCCAGGCTCGATGCAACGGGAATAACTGTAAAGGCCGTGAACGACCGGGGCAGGGAGCAGAAGCGTCTGAGCCGGAGTTCACAATTTGTCGTCTCATTCCTGCTTGCCAAGAACATAACGGCCGAACCCGGCGAAAGGACCATCTATGTCCGCATAATGACGCCAGACGGCGGGGTGCTGACCAAGAATCCGGGCAGCACATTCCCTTACGAGAACGGCAACCTGCAATACTCCATGAAACGCATTGTGGAGTATGGTGGCGAAGAGACTCCCGTAACCATGTACTGGGATATCGAGGAGTTCCTCATGCCCGGAACATACAAAGCCGATATCTTTGCCGATGGCAGCCTTATCGGTTCCCGCAGCTTTTCGATGGAGGAGTAGTCTATACCAACAGAGAGATGCTTTAGATGCAATATCATCACCGGTATCTGCAACGATGATATTTTATCCTTATCTTCCTTGCCAACTTAAAATAAATGATTAATTTTGGGAAATAAATATCTTTTGCGAGACTGACTGTGCACGTAAACAAAAACACTACTCATATGAAAAGTTTTATCCATAAAGATTTTCTGCTGCAAACGGATGCAGCCAAGGAACTGTACCACGGACACGCAAAAAACCAGCCGATCATCGACTATCACTGTCATCTGGATCCAGCACATATCGCCAACGACAGGAAGTTCGACAACCTGGGACAGATCTGGCTCGAGGGCGACCATTACAAATGGCGCGCCATGAGAACCAACGGAGTTGATGAACGTTACTGCACAGGAAAGGATACCGGCGACTGGGAAAAATTCGAGAAATGGGCCGAAACCGTGCCATATACCATGCGCAATCCCCTCTATCACTGGACCCATCTGGAACTTAAAACGGCCTTCGGCGTGGAGGAGCTGCTGAGTCCGAAGACAGCCAGGAAAATCTACGACATCTGTACGGAAAAGCTCAGGACTCCCGAATTTTCCGCCCGTGGACTGATGAGAAGGTATAAGGTAGAGGTGGTATGCACAACCGACGATCCCATCGATACGCTTGAACACCATATCGCATTACGGGAGGAGGGTTTTGAAATCAAGGTCCTCCCTACCTGGCGGCCCGACAAGGCGATGGCCGTGGAGAAGCCGGCCGAATACAGGGCCTATATCGAAAAACTGTCCCAAATATCGGGAATCACAATCCTCAAATTCAACGATCTGATCGAGGCGCTTCGTAAACGGCACGACTTCTTTGCCTCTGTCGGGTGTAAGCTCTCCGACCACGGGATTGAGGAGTTCTACGCCGAACCCTATACCGCTGCCGAAATTGAGCAGATCTTCAACAAGGTGTACGGCGGAACCGAACTGACCGGCGAGGAGATTGTGAAGTTCAAGTCGGCCATGCTTTACGAGGGCGCGGTGATGGATTGGGAGAAAGGTTGGACCCAGCAGTTCCATTACGGCGCAATCCGCAACAACAACACCCGGTTATTCAAAAAGTTGGGACCTGACACCGGATTCGATTCTATCGGCGATTTCAACGTGGCAAAGAGCATGAGCCGCTTCTTCGACCAGCTGGACAGGAGCGACAAGCTGACCAAGACCATTCTCTACAACCTGAACCCGAAAGACAACGACATGCTGGCAACCATGATCGGCAACTTCCAGGACGGCTCCATAGCCGGAAAGATGCAGTTTGGCTCCGGCTGGTGGTTCCTCGATCAGAAAACGGGCATGGAGGCACAAATGAACTCCCTCTCGAATATGGGGTTGTTGAGCAGGTTTGTAGGTATGCTTACCGATTCGCGCAGTTTTCTCTCATATCCCCGTCATGAATATTTCCGCCGCATATTGTGCAATCTCATCGGAAATGATGTGGAGAACGGCCTCTTGCCCCGATCGGAAATGGAGTTCCTCGGACAGATGGTGGAAGACATCTCCTATCATAATGCAAAAAAATTCTTCAACTTCTGACGGATAACTGAAAATCGTGACAAGTGAATAATTAGATAAATCGGATAGACAGATGAAAAAAGTAGTGACTTTCGGGGAGATCATGCTGCGTTTAGCCACCCCAGGATATCTGCGGTTTGTTCAATCGGATCAGCTGACGGCCACTTTTGGAGGAGGCGAGGCCAATGTGGCGGTTTCGCTTGCCAATTACGGCATCCCGGTTGAGTACGTTACCCGATTGCCGCAGAACGAGATCGCCGACTGGTGCATCTCCGAGTTGCGGAAATATAATGTCGGTACCCAACAGATCATCCGCGGCGGCGACCGTGTCGGGATCTATTTCCTGGAAACTGGTGCTGTTGCACGACCATCTAAAGTTGTATACGACCGGGCTGGATCAGCGATCGCGGAGATTAAACCTGGCATGGTGAACTGGAGAGAGGTGCTGAAGGATGCCCAATGGTTCCACTGGACCGGAATCACGCCTGCCCTTTCTCAAGGAGCGGCAGATGCCTGCCTGGAGGCCATACGTGCTGCAAATGAGCTTGGCGTTACCGTCTCCTGCGACCTCAACTACCGGAAGAACCTCTGGAAATATGGGAAAACGGCTGCAGAGGTGATGCCGGAACTGGTGAGCGGCTGCGATATCATCCTCGGCAACGAGGAGGATGCGGAGAAGGTGTTCGGCATCAAGCCTGAAGGATTTCAGGCGGAGCATACCGGCGGCGAGGTGGATGCAGCCGAGTTCGAGTCGGTCTGCCGGCAACTGATGAGACGTTTTCCGAGAGCCAAAAAGGTGATCATCACGTTGCGAGGCTCCATCAACGCCAACCACAACACCTGGGGCGGATGTCTCTATTCCGACAAACTGTATCAATCACGCCGTTACGACATAACCCATATCGTGGACAGGGTTGGCGGGGGTGATTCGTTTATGGGAGGGTTGATCTACGGATTGATTACCTATCCGCAGGACGACCAGCGGGCACTCGATTTCGCAGTAGCCGCATCCTGTCTGAAACACACCATCTACGGCGATTTCAACCTGGTAACGGTCAAGGAGGTGGAGAGCCTGATGAAGGGTGATGGCAGTGGACGGGTAATAAGATAGTAGGAACAGAACAGCATAACAGCAATATGGCAAGATTTTCAAGAATAGAGGTGTACCGGGCCATGATGGACACAGGTATTGTTCCTGTCTTTTATCATGCCGATACCGAGATTGCGAAACAGGTGGTAAAGGCCTGTTATGAAGGAGGAATCCGGGTATTTGAATTCACCAATCGTGGCGACTTTGCACAGGAGGTATTTGCCGAACTGGTCAAGTGGGCAAGGAGAGAGTGCCCCGGGATGATCCTGGGAATAGGATCGATTGTGGATGCCCCTACGGCAGCCCTCTATATTCAACTGGGTGCAAACTTCGTTGTGGGGCCGCTGTTGAATCCCGACATCTTCAAGGTATGTAACCGGAGGCAAATCGCCTATTCACCGGGTTGTGCAACAACTACCGAGATCGGATATGCCCAGGAGCTTGGGGCCGAGATCGTGAAGCTCTTTCCGGGAGGCGATGTAGGTGGTCCATCCTTTGTAAAGAATATCAAGGGACCGATGCCATGGTCGAAGATCATGGTCACCGGCGGTGTTTCCCCCAGCGAGGAGAGCCTGTCGGCCTGGTTCAAGGCGGGGGTAACCTGTGTGGGCATGGGCTCAAACCTCTTCCCCAAAGAGGTCCTGGCCAACCGTGAATGGGGAAAGATAACCGAACTGTGCCGACTCTGCATCTCGGTCATCGCCAAATTTAAACAGTCATAGAACCCTAAAACAAATTAACATATGATTCACGAAAAACAACAAGCCGGAAAAATGACAAGTTTCCGATGGACCATCGTTGTCATGCTCTTTTTTGCAACGACAATCAACTATCTCGACCGACAGGTATTGTCGCTTACCTGGGATGAATTTATCAAACCCGAGTTTCATTGGAATGAGTCGCATTACGGCACCATTACTTCATTCTTTTCCATTTTTTATGCCATCTGCATGCTTTTCGCAGGTCGTTTCGTTGAGTGGATGGGAACCAAGAGAGGATTTCTCTGGGCGATAGGCGTATGGAGTGTCGGAGCCTGTCTGCACGCCGTCTGCGGAGTCATCACACAACATTATGTAGGTCTGCACAGTGCGGCCGAACTGGCAGCAGCCACCGGCGACGTGGCCGTCGTGATCGCCACGATAAGCATGTGGAGTTTTCTCGTAGCACGCGGAATTCTGGCGTTGGGTGAAGCCGGGAACTTCCCAGCCGCCATCAAGGCAACAGCCGAATATTTCCCCAAAAAAGACCGGGCCTATGCAACCTCGATCTTTAATGCCGGGGCGTCGATCGGCGCGCTCTTTGCCCCCCTTACCATTCCTCCGCTGGCCAAGCATTTTGGCTGGGAGATGGCTTTTATCATCATCGGAGCGCTGGGATTCATCTGGATGGGCTTCTGGGTATTCCTTTACGACAAGCCGGCCAAGAGCAAACGTGTGAATGCGCTTGAACTGGAATATATCGAGCAGGACAAACGGGAGAAAACGGAAGAGGAGAATAAGAAGAACGAAGAGAAGATGCCTTTCTGGAAATGTTTCTCCTATAAACAGACCTGGGCCTTTGCGGTAGGCAAATTCATGACCGACGGCGTCTGGTGGTTCTTCCTGTTCTGGACACCCTCCTACCTCAACATGCAGTTTAACATCAAGACATCCGAAGGCCTTGGTATGGCATTGATCTTCACCCTCTATGCCATTGTCACCGTCCTATCCATATTCGGCGGGAAATTGCCAACCATCTTTATCAATCGGAGCGGACAAAATCCATACGCTGCCCGGATGAAAGCCATGCTTATCTTTGCCTTCTTCCCGCTGGCAGTTCTGCTTGCCCAACCTCTCGGAATGGAGTTCGCACACCTTGGCAGGAATGCGGCCTGGATACCCGTGTTGCTGATCTCCATCGGCTGCGCCGCTCACCAGGCCTGGAGTGCCAACCTCTTCTCGACCATCGGCGACATGTTCCCGCAGGGAGCCATTGCAACCGTCACCGGAATTGGCGGCATGGCGGGCGGGATCGGATCGATGATCCTCCAGAAAGGAGCAGGTAACCTGTTCGTATATGCAGGTGAGACAAACATGACCTTCCTCAATTTCGAAGGAAAACCGGCCGGCTACTTCATTATCTTCTGCATCTGCGCGGTAGCTTACCTGATCGGATGGTGCATCATGAAGGCTCTGGTTCCCAAATACAAACTGATTACCGACTGATATCGGTCCCTGTGTAAACATTCAACCCCGTCAGCTCTCTCCTGGCGGGGTTTTCTTTTCCTTAACTGCGGTTTACATCCCCGCGCCTGAACGAGAAGTAGATTCCAGCCAGGCTGATCAGGGCAAAAGTTACAAATCCCCACTTCATGGCTGTGAGAAAAATGGCATCATCCACCTCGGTCACCGCATGGTTTCCGAAATAGAACGCAAAGAAGAAGGTAACGATGGTCATCCCCGCAATCTGTCCGAAAATGCGCATCGACGAGGCAGTGCCCGAGGCCTGGCCGTACCGGCTCCTGTCCACCGAGCTCATGATGGTATTCATATTGGGCGAAGAGAAGAAGGCAAAGCCGAGACCTTCCCATATCAATACCAGCACAATCAGCCACAATGGTGTTTCCGCCGTAAAAAAAGAGATTGCGAACAACCCGACAGAACAGATTGCCATACCCGCTGTTGCAAAGTAGCGCGGCTGAATCCTGTCGGAAAGGCGTCCTACCACAGGCGAGAAGAGCGCCATCACAACCGGTTGGGCAATGATGACTGCTCCAGCGTCACGGGGAGAGAGCCCCTGAACCTTTTGGAGGTAGAGACTCAGGAAGAGGACAATGCCTGAGGTGGCCGTATAGTTGATCAGGGCAGCCACATTTGAAAAGCAGAACAGCTTGTTCCGCATAAAGAGATCTGTCTCGAACATCGGCGACGGTACACGTGTCTCGATCATCCAGAAGAGAAAGAGCATCACAATGCCTACGCCCGTAAGGATCCAGCCAGAAGTTGAAGGAATCTGTGATGATCCGTAGACCAATGCAACCAGCCCAGTCATGAAGACGGCCATTCCCGGAAAGTCGATCCGGCTACCGTTGCCACGCCCAATCTCCTCCTCTGCCAGAAAAGCGAAGGCGATGACTGTTGAAAAGATGCCCAGCACGGCTGCCACAAAGAAGAGGGAGTGCCAACCCAAAAGTTGCGTAAGGAACCCGCCAATAAACGGACCGGTTGCCAGTCCCGCATAAACCGACGAGACCGAAATCCCGATTACCTGTCCCCTGTTCCGTGCGGGAAAGTTAGCCACCAGGATTGCCTGTCCGGTCGTACTGGTGAAAGCAGACCCGATGCCTTGCACGAACCGTGCGACGATAAGCCAGGTGCCCGAGGGAGAGACGGCACACGCGAGTGATGCCAATGTAAAGAGAATCAGTCCCAGCTTAAAGAGCTTGACGTTGCCCGAAACGTCGCCCAGCTTGCCTACCGGCAGGAGGAACATGCCTGTTGCCACCAGAAAGGCGGTGATGATCCAACTGAGCGAAACGGCATCAAGCGAAAAACTGGCCTCGATTGCCGGCAGGGCAATATTTATCGACGAAATTAAAAACGTTCCCATGAACGAAGTTATGGAAACGGTAATCAGCGTGGTGAATTGCTTCTTCGACCAGGTCATCTCTTCACTTCTCCGCCTTATACCACCCCGAATAGATCAGGTAGTTGGAGGCAATCTTCTGATTGATCTCCTTCGACTGCTCGGGATCCACCTTCTTCACAAACTTGGCCGGGACACCCGCATAGATACTTCCCGGCTCAACCTGCGTACCTCCCAGTACGAGTGCTCCGGCCGCCACGATAGCCCCCTCGCCCACCACGGCATGATCGAGCACGATGGCTCCCATCCCGATCAGGGCACCATTTTCAATTTTTGCGCCATGGATGACAGCATTGTGGCCTACCGACACATCGTCTCCCAGAATGGAAACCGATTTCTCATAAAGGGTATGAATCACTGCTCCATCCTGTACATTTACACGATCTCCCAGGCGGATGGAGTTGACGTCGCCTCGCAGTACGGCTCCATACCAGATACTGCAATCCTTGCCGATCACGACGTCGCCGATAACCACTGCTGTTTCAGCCAGAAAAGTATTGTCGCCAATTTCGGGAGTGAACCCGCGAACCGATTTTACTATTGCCATACCTGTTTCATATACCGTTCCCCCTTTGCGGGCTATAACCTCAAGTCCGCAACAGCAGAGACTAGCCTCACTAACACCCTACTGCGACTTAACTTTAAGCTCACGTCCGCAACAGGGGAACCGAAATCATCGTTTAAAATTAAATGGGTCGGGTTTTCTCCCTCAACCACTCTTTTTCTGTTTTGTTTAAGTGCTTCTTCAATTTATTGTAGACCATCTCGTGGTATGCATTGAGCCATCCGATCTCGTTCTTCGTCAGCAACTTCCTGACAATTGGCCTGGTATCGATAGGGCAGAGTGTGATGGTTTCGAAATTGTAAAAATTACCGAAATCCTCCGTCTTCCTGTACTCCCGTGTGACGACCAGGTTCTCGATCCGGATGCCGTACTGGTTAGCCCGATAGATGCCCGGTTCATTCGATGTAACCATCCCTGGCTTCAACAGTGTGGGATTCTCTTCCAAGCGGATGTTCTGTGGACCTTCGTGCACATTCAGAAAATGTCCGATGCCGTGCCCGGTACCGTGCCAATAGGTCTGGCAGTTGTCCCACAACGCCTTGCGTGCCAGGATATCGAGTTGCGAACCTCGGGTGCCTTCGGGATAGATGGCCGTTGCAATGGCGATATGTCCTTTCAGCACATTGGTATAATCCTCCTTCATCTGTCTGGTGAGCTTGCCCACGGCCACCGTGCGGGTGATATCGGTTGTACCGTCCATATACTGCCCGCCTGAATCGATCAACAGCAGACCTTCGGGCTTGACCTTCAGACAGGTGTCGGGATGAGCATGATAGTGGATAACTGCTCCGTTGCCGGCATATCCGGCAATGGTGGAGAAGCTTTCACCTACGAACAGCTCCTGCTGCGAACGGAATTCACGCAGTTTCTCCTCTACCGTCACCTCCGTTACAACACCTTCTGCCACCGCCTTCTCGAGCCACATGAAAAACTTCACCAGGGCTACCCCATCCTTGATCATGGCGTTGCGGAAACCGTCGAGTTCGGTCCCGTTCTTGACAGCCTTCATCAGATCTACTGGTGAAGGAACGTCAACGATCCGGCACGATGCCGGAATGGTCTGGTACAACTTGTAATTGATCTTGCTGCCGGTAATGCAGATGGTGCTCTTTTCCGGAAGATTGGCCACATAGTTGAAAACCTGTCCGTAATCATCGATCTTCACGCCTTGCTTCAACAGTGCACTTTTTGTAAAGTGATCCAGTTTAGCTTCATCCACAAAAAGGACGCTCTCCTTTTTCGAGACATAGCCGTATGCTACCGCTACCGGGTTATAATCGACATCACTGCCTCGCATGTTGAAAATCCAGGCCAGGGCATCCAGCGAGACAACTATCAATCCGTCGGCATCCAGCCGATCGAGCTCGCCAAGGATCCTTTCGATCTTGCTTTTGGTAGATTCCCCGGTGATCTCATCCGACAGGAGAAAAATCTTGTTCGCCGCTATTTCGGGGCGATCTTTCCATATAGCAGCAAACGGATCCAGCGTGGTCTCGAGCCGTATTCCCCTGGCATCCAGCACACTCTTCAGGGATTTGGCATCGGAAGCGGCATAGACCAGTCCGTCAATTCCCACGGTACCTCCGCTACCCACCTGTTCAACAACCCAGTCAGTCATGTCTGGTGTCCCAGGCTGCCCCATCTTGAAGAGATCAAAACCGGAACCTTCCAGTTCAGCTTCAGCCTGAAGGAAATATCTGGAATCTGTCCAGACCCCTGCCCTCTTCCTGGTTACGACGGCGGTTCCTGCAGAACCGGTAAATCCGCTTATCCATTTGCGCGACTCCCACTTTTTAGGTGGATACTCACTCAGGTGCGCATCAGTGCTGGGGACAATGAATGCATCCAGCTTTGCTGTCTCCATAAAAGCCCTTATGGCTGCTAATCTTTCGGGAACGGTTGTCTTGCTCATGATAGCTCTTTTTTTGTTTTATAAACCGCAAATTTAACAAATTGTTCTTACATTTGACACCATTAACAAAACGAATCCTTTATGCAAATCACCATCAAACTTAAAAAGATGCGTTTTTACGCTTACCACGGTCTGCTCCCGCAAGAGAGAATTACCGGCAACAATTTTGTTGTGGAGATAATCTTTACGGCAGATGTTGCCCGCTCCCTGGAGAGCGACAACGTGGACGACACCATCAACTATGCTGCCGTCTACAACCTGGTAAAGGCTGAAATGGCCAAGCCAAGCCGGTTGCTGGAACATGTTGCCGGGCGGATATTTTCCAAAATAAAAGCCAGTTTTCCTGAAATCACCTCGCTCAAGGTGGCCCTTGCAAAACTCAATCCCCCTGTAGGCGGCGAGGTGGATGCCTCCGAGGTGATCATTACGGACAACGGGCACCCGCAGTTGTAAAAAACCATAAATCCTCCTTCCAAAATCTCAAATCCTGAATGATTTATTATCTTTGCAGAAATTTTCGATAAGCGATGAGCGATGAGACGAGACAACCCGGATTGCCTGACAAGCAGTTGGTGTTACGTACCGACAACCTGGTAAAGAAATACGGTAAAAGGACAGTGGTAAGCCACGTTTCCATCCATCTGGAACAGGGTGAGATTGTCGGTTTGCTGGGCCCTAATGGTGCAGGAAAGACCACCACCTTTTATATGACCGTGGGACTGATTGTGCCCAATGAGGGGAGCATCTACCTGGGCGATCAGGATATAACCCGCTTTCCGGTCTACAAGCGGGCACAGCACGGCATCGGCTACCTGGCACAGGAGGCATCCATTTTCCGGAAGATGTCGGTGGAGGACAATATCAAGTCGGTATTGGAATTTACCGACAAGACTCCCGACGAGCGAAAGAAGAAACTGGAGGAGCTTATCGCCGAGTTCGGACTGGAAAAAGTGCGGAAAAACCAGGGGGACCGGCTCTCGGGGGGTGAACGTCGAAGGGCCGAAATCGCCCGCTGCCTGGCGATCGACCCCAAGTTCATCATGCTGGACGAACCCTTTGCAGGAGTTGATCCGATTGCCGTACAGGATATCCAGTCGATTGTAGCACAACTGAAATATAGAAATATCGGCATCCTGATTACCGACCACAATGTGGACGAAACGTTAAGCATCACCGACAGGGCCTACCTGCTCTTCGAGGGGAGGGTGTTGTTCCAGGGAACGGCTGAAGAGCTGGCCGACAATCCAGTGGTGAGGGAGAAGTACCTGGGTCGCGATTTTGAGTTGCGTCGTAAAAAATTTGAACTGTCGGTATGAGCAGGCTCCTTGCCATAGATTACGGAAAGAAGCGCACGGGCATTGCGGTGAGCGACCCGTTACAACTTATTGCCAATGGCTTGACAACAGTGAGTACAGCCGGACTCTTCGATTTTCTGCACAACTATTTTCAGAAGGAGAAGGTTGAACGGGTAATCATTGGCCTGCCCCGCCAAATGAACTACGAAGCTTCGGAGACCCTTCCGGAGATCGAACGGATTGCCGACCGGCTAAGAAAGCGCTATCCGGAGATCGAAGTGATCTGCTACGACGAACGGTTCACCTCAAAGATGGCTCAACAAAGCATGATAGAGGGTGGAGTGAAACGGAAAGACCGGAGGAACAAGGCGTTGATCGACGAGATCAGCGCCACCATCATCTTGCAGGGATATATGGAGAGCCGGGCATATAATGAAGAGAAAGAGAGAAGAATAAACCTATAAGTTCTGACAATGATATTACCCATATACATCTACGGACAACCCGTATTGAGAAAGGTGGCCAAGCCGATTGACACCGCAAACTATCCTAACCTGAAGGAGCTGATCGAGAACATGTACGAAACGATGTACAATGCCGATGGTATTGGACTGGCAGGTCCCCAGGTAGGCCTGGAAGACCGTATTTTCGTAGTCGACCTCGAACCGCTTGCAGACAGTGAACACCCTGAGTTCAAGGGATTCAAGAAGGTCTTCATCAACGCTGAAATCACCGAAAGAAGCGGTCAGCTCGAGTTGGTGGAGGAGGGATGCCTGAGCATACCGGGCATTCACGAGAAGGTGCCGCGCGAAGAGCGGATTCGCATAAAGTATCTCGATGAAGAGCTGCAGCCACACGACGAAGTGTATACCGGCTTTATGGCCCGAGTCATCCAGCACGAATACGATCACCTCGACGGCATCATGTTCACCGACCGGATCTCACCGATGCGGAAAAGGATGGTGAAAAGCAAACTGGCCAATATGGAGAAGGGGAAGGTCAGTTGCCACTACCGGGTGAAGACGGTTTGACAACGCTACCTTTTCAACAGGCTGGCCGCCTCCTTGTCGAGAAACCAGATCAGATTGCCTGAAACCGGTTTCACCCGGGCTGCGGGGTATCTCTCTTTTACCTCCTTTCTACTCTCGACAATCTCCCTTACCTTTTCGGCCTTGGCCGAACCGGTTACCAGAAATGCCACACGCTGGGCGTGGTTGATCACCCTTCCCGACAGGCTTATCCGCTTTTGACCACTTTCGGGGTGCCTCCCCACAACACAGTAGCTGCTGTCGTTCCACAATTTTATCTCGTGCGGGAAGATCGATGCAGTATGGCCATCATCACCCAGCCCCAGGATGATCAGGTCGAACGAGGGAACTCCATCCACCATCTCTACCTCCATCCCCAGCAGCGTTGAATACCTTTCCGCCTCGGCAGCAGGATCATTCTCACCCTTGATGCGAAAAATATTCCTCTCCGGGATAGCCACACGATCGAGCAGATACTCCCTGGTCATCCTGTAATTGCTCTGCTCATCGGTGGGCGGAACGCAACGTTCATCTCCCCAAAAGAGGAAGAGACTCTTCCAGTCGATATCCTCCCCATGATACCGGGCCCAGTAATCAAACAGCGATTTCGGGGTAGATCCTCCCGACAATGCCACCGTCACTCTCTTCCGGTCCTTGAGGATCCCCTTCAGGTACTCCGTGAACGAACGGTTCAACTCCTCCCTTGTGGCAAATATTTCCAGTTGCATCGATTCAGATATTTACATTCAACAAATCCTATTCAGTTTCACAACTCACAGTAGATTCCGTCGTCCGACAGATTCTTGCAGGGGTAGCGCCAGGTCCCTGCCCCCTCGATCAGCTGGTCCGCACTCTCAGGTCCCCATGAACCGGAAGGATATCCGTAGAGGGGCGCATTGGGATCGCTGTTCCAATAGTCGAGGATAGGCTGCACAAATCTCCAGGTCAACTCTGCACCCTCTCCCGACATGTAAAGGGTATTGTCTCCGGTCATACAGTCCAGGATTAGCCGCTCGTATGCTTCGGGAATATAGTGATCCTTCAGATCGGAGTAATGGAAATCGACATTTACCGATCTCACCTCATAGCCGTTACCCGGCACCTTCATGCCGGTTTTCAGCAGGATTCCCTCATCGGGTTGAATTCGCATGATCAACTGGTTTCCGGCTTCAACGGCACCGTCTACCGACTTGAACAGTTGTGTTGGCGACGGCCTGAAATGGATAACAATCTCCGAAACCCTTGTCGGCAGCCGCTTCCCTGTTCTGATATAAAAGGGTACACCGCTCCAGCGCCAGTTGTCGATAAAGAACTTCATCGCAAAATAGGTCTCGGTGCGCGAATCCTTGTCTACACCCTCCTCATCGCGGTAACCGGCAAGGAATTTCCCCTTCACATGCGATTCGGTGTATTGCCCCCGGATAATGTTGTTGCGCAGATCCTCATCGCTTAGCGGACGCAACGAACGGAACACTTTCAGTTTCTCGTGGCGAATCTCTTCCGCTGTCACCTTTGCCGGCGGCTCCATGGCTACCAGCGATGCCACCTGAAGCAGGTGGTTCTGAACCATGTCGCGCATCGCCCCGGAGGTGTCGTAGTAACCTCCCCTACCCTCCACGCCAATACTTTCGGCAGCCGTGATCTCCACATGCTGTATATAGTTCCGGTTCCACAACGGTTCGAAGATTCCGTTTGAAAAACGGGTCACCAGCAGATTCTGGACAGTCTCCTTTCCCAGATAGTGATCGATGCGGTAGATCTGCTCCTCGCTGAAAAAATCGGTCAGCGACCTGTTCAACTCCATCGCCGATTCCAGGTCGTGTCCGAAAGGCTTTTCAATTATGATGCGGCGGAACCCCTTTTGCTGCAAGGTGAGCCCCTGTCCGTAGAGGTACTTGGGAATGATCGGGTAGAGCTGAGGCGGTGTGGAGAGATAGAAGATGTAGTTATGGTGGAGATCCAGCTTCCTGTTCAACTCCTTCAGCCTGTTTTTCACCAGTTCATAATCCTCGCTCTTCTGCGTGTCTATACTGAGATAAAAGAGCCTCTTCAGGAAGCTGTTTATCCTCTCTGCAGCTGCATTTTTAAAGTGGGAAAACTGCTTGATCCCCTCTTTCATCTTTCTCCGGAACTCGGCGTCGGTATATTTTGAACGGCTGACACCCAGCACGGCATACCCTTCGGGCAAGGAATCGTTCATATAGAGATCGAACACCGAAGGGACCAGCTTCCGGTAGGTAAGATCGCCTGAGGCACCAAATATCACCAGTGCCTGATTATCTATTTTTTTCATTGAAAAGAGTGTTTGCTACTGTGAGTAAACAAACAACCGGCTGAAAAGTTGCCTTTGTCGAGGCCCGACTCGCTACTTTCTCTTGTTGAAAAGCCACTCCATGAAATCCTTTTCATTGAATGCCGGCGTCCAGCTGTCGTGATTCACACCCGGGTACTCAATGTACTCCACGTTTACCCCGTTCCGTTTCAACACCTTGTAGGCTTCGCGGGAAAAGGCAACGGGGACAACGGTATCGGCATCGCCATGAAAAATACGCAGGTGCGTTTTGATGTCGACCCTCTCCAGCCGTCCGGTGTCCACTCCTCCGCAGATGGGGATTGCAGCGGCAAAAAGATCGGGGTAGCGGCATAGCATGTCGAATGTACCCATTCCTCCCATCGAAAGTCCGGCTATGTAGATCCGGTTCCGGTCCACCGGATAGTTCGCCAGCGCCTCGTCGAGCACCTCCTTTACCATCTTCAATGTCTTCGACATCGGCGGATCCGACGGAGTTGTTCCGGTTGCACCGGGTCGTCTGATTGGTGCCCAGAAGTCATTGGCAGGACATTGGGGGAAGATCACGAAAGCGGGATACTTCTCCCGGTTTACCGGATTGGTAAACATGTTTCCACCATGTCGAAGCTGGGCCTCATTGTCGTTGCCACGTTCACCCGCACCGTGGAGAAAAAGCACCAATGGATACTTCTTGCCCGGCATCACCGTTTCCGGAGTCAATTCCCTGTATAACAGCGTATCGTTATCACTGGAGAGATAGATCTTCTTCTGATACGCCTCCTGTTGTGCAAATGTGGCCAAAGTGGCCAGCGTCATTGTAAAAATCAGCAGTAACTGTCTCATATGGTTCAATTTTAAAACAAACGTTGCAATGCAATCCGGTCCCTTATGGTAATTTTACGTTGCTCCACACCGATTAACCCTTCGCTGGCCATCTGCATCATCACGTTGACCAGCGCGGGACGTGAAACACCAAATAGCCGTGACAACTCCTCCTTCGAGATCCTCAAATGGAATACCGGTTCACCCTTCGACTCCTTCAGAAGGTAATATCCCAATTTGGCCCGTATCGTCCGCAAGGTGGAGAGCCTCAATTTTTCCGACAGAAAAGCCACCTTGTTAGAGATGTAAGTCAGAAATGCTTTCATGAAATCTGGATACTTGCCCATCAGGAAGAGGACATTCTCCTTGGGGATCAACAACACCACACAATTGGTCTTTGCCTGTGCGGTAACCGGTGAGAGGTTATCGGTTGCAAAGAGGAATCCGGTTGCCAGGGGATTGGGAGCGCTGATCAGCTCCACTTTGACAAACTCCCCTTTTTCATCCGACATCACCGTCTCCACTTCTCCCTCTACAACAATGTAGAGCATCTCATAGACCGCTCCCTGTGTAACCAGCAGATCTCCTTTACCGTACCGCCTGACGCTGTAGCGGAGATCCTGCAGGAAATCCGTTCTCTCGTCCGCCGGAATAGAGCTGCACAACGGACATTGAAAAATGGAGGAGAAGGTACTGGCACGGGCAGGATGCTTCATACTGTTCTTAGCTTTGGGTCTTTACCCGACAAATATACCCATTTTTCACAATCCGTAATATATATTACACTCTTTTACAATTAAATTTATTTCTTTTGTATCTGAGCGGTAATCTCAAACTGAATTATCATGGGAAAACTGACACAAATCTGGAATGAGGTAAAACCCCGCGGGGGATGGAGATATCCGGCAATCATCATCTCCGGGGCATTTGTGGGGCTCTTCATCTATACTTTTTTCGCCTCCCGTGCCTACAGCTACCTTTCCGACAATCCCCGAACCTGCGTCAACTGTCACGTGATGAGTCCCTACTACGCCACCTGGACCCACAGTTCACACGCCCGGAATGTCACCTGCAACGATTGTCATGTTCCGCACAACAATGTGGTGAACAAGTATCTCTTCAAAGCCAAGGATGGCCTCCGCCACTCCGCCGTTTTTACCCTTCGGGGTGAGAAAACAGCCCTGCAAACCATTGAGGCCAGTTCAGAAGTGATCATGGAGAACTGTATCCGGTGCCATACACAGCTCAATCAGGAGTTCGTGACGACCGGAAGGATGGGTTACCGGGAGACGAGAGCAAATGGCGGAAATGCCTGCTGGGACTGTCACCGGGATGTTCCCCACACCCGAAGCCGCTCGGAAGTATCCACACCCCATTCGCATGTACCGATGCCCGATACCCGGGTACCGGACTGGTTAAGCACGGCAATCACCAACCATCAAGTGAAGTAACAAACCCCAAATATTATCACCATGAGCAACAATGAAAACAGAAAGATGAAGTCGTGGGTAGCCTGGCTTCTGTTTTTCGTTACAGTTGGCATCGTCTTCCTGCTGGGTATGCTTGCCGCATCGATCACCCAGCGAAGAGCCGAAGTGGCATCGATCCTCAACAACAAGAAGGTGAATATCACCGGTATTGAATCGCGGAACGAAATCTTCGCCCAGAATTACCCGAGGGAGTATGAATCGTGGATCAGGACCGCCGACACCACCTTTCAGAGCGAATTCAATGGAAGCAGTGTGGCGGATGTACTGGAACAACGGCCCGAGATGGTGATCCTATGGGCGGGATATGCCTTCTCGAAGGATTACGGAACACCCCGGGGCCATATGCATGCCATCGAGGATATCCACCACACGCTACGTACGGGAGCATCGCTCTCTCCGGACGAAGGACCGCAGCCGGCAACCTGCTGGACCTGTAAAAGCCCGGACGTTCCCCGTCTGATGGATTCTCTTGGAATAGCTGAATTTTACAAGGGCACATGGGCTTCGCTGGGAGATGAGGTGGTGAATCCCATCGGATGCGCCGATTGTCACGAAGCGGAGAACATGAACCTGAAAATCAGTCGCCCGGGATTGATTGAAGGGCTGAAGAACAGCGGCAGGAACATCGACAACATCCCGCAGCAGGAGATGCGTTCGCTGGCCTGCGCCCAATGTCACGTGGAGTACTATTTCACTCCCGACGGCAAATACCTGATCTTTCCCTGGCACAACGGGCTGACCGTCGAGGGTAGTGAAAGGTATTACGACAGCATCCGGTTTGCCGACTATACACACAAGCTCAGCCGGGCACCCATCATCAAGGCACAGCATCCCGATTACGAGATCTATAAGACCGGCATTCACGCTCAGCGGGGCGTTTCGTGCGCCGATTGCCATATGCCGTACATATCGGAAGGAGGGGTCAAGTACTCCAACCATCAGATAAGAAGTCCGCTGGCAAGCATCAACAGCACCTGCCAGGTCTGTCACCGTGAAAGCGAGGAGACCTTGCGCAATGCCGTCTACGAGCGCCAACGCAGTGCCAACGAAATCCGCAACCTGGTTGAGAAAGAACTTGCGGCCGCCCATATCGAGGCCAAGTTTGCCTGGGAGAGGGGGGCTACCGAAGCAGAGATGGAGGAGGCGTTGCAACTTATCCGGCAATCTCAATGGCGTTGGGACTACGCTGTGGCTTCGCACGGCGGATCGTTCCACTCGCCGGTAGAGTTCCAGCGGATTCTCGCCATGAGTCTCGACCGGGCGCATAAAGCCCGATTTGCCATTTCGAAAGTATTGGCTCAACTGGGGCATACCGGTGATGTTCCCATGCCCGACATCTCTACCAAGGAGAAGGCACAGGCCTACATCGGACTGGAGATGACGCAGGAGCGGGAAGCAAAAAAGGAGTTCGTGGAAACGGTGGTGCCCGAATGGCTGAAAAAAGCCAGAGCCAACAACCGCCTGGTCAGCAGAAATTATTGAATGAAGCCCATCGGAAAAATATGGGAGCGGCCATGGGGTTACACCGAAGGATTTATCGTGGCCGGCGGTATTGCGTTGGCAGGCATCCTGCTGCAGCTCCAGTTTGGTAATCTCGGTCCCTCCGACTACAGTTTTCCGGTAAACCTGATTGTGGGGATCCTCTTTGTGGCAGGGCTTCTTTGCTGCCACTTCCTGCTGAGAGAGAACCACGTTATACGATGGCTTTCGGGGACAACATCAACCGTGCCTGCGTTGCTCATGCTGCTGACATTTGTGGTGGTGATGGGATTGACGCCCCAGTATTCCGGAGAGCTGCCCCGGGAAGAACTGCCCGACACACTTTTCAGCCGGATCGGATGGTACCGGATGACCACCTCATGGGCATTTGTACTCCTCTGCTTTTACATCCTGACGATTCTGGGCCTGACACTGCTGAAGAAGAGCCGTGAGGTGCAATCGTGGCGACTGGCCGGCTTCTACCTCAATCACCTGGGGTTGTTTCTGGCACTACTCGCCGGTTTGCTGGGAAGCGGAGATATCCGGCGTTTCACCGTTCAGGTCAACGAAGGCGAGGTGGAGTGGCGCGACCTGCCCCTCGCCATCGAACTGGAAAGATTCGAGATCGAGGAGTATCCCCCCAGACTGGTTGTCATCGATAACCGTACGGGGAAGATCCTGCCAGTAGACCGCCCCGAATCCTATATGTTTGAAGCAACCGGCAGGTGGACAGAGCTAAACGGAAACCGCATCGAAATAGTGGAGTACCTTCCTCAGGCAGTCCCGGTAGACGACCCGGCATCGGTTACCTTTGTTCCCATGCAGATGGATGGAGCAGCCACGGCGCTGAAGGTACGGGTAATCAATCCATCGCTCGGCAAGCCGGTCGAGGGCTGGGTGAGCAACGGAAGCTACCGGTTTCCCTATCGGACGCTGCCTATCGATGAAGCCACCAGCCTGGCAATGCCCATGCAGGAAGTGAAACGGTACACTTCATGGGTAACCGTCTATACGGAGGCCGGGGAACAGAAAAAGGGTGGTATCGAAGTAAACAGGCCGCTTTCGATTTGGGGATGGACCATCTACCAGTACGGATACGACGAAAGTATGGGCAAATACTCCAGGCAAAGCGTTTTCGAACTGGTCCGCGATCCCTGGTTGCCGTTGGTCTACACCGGTATCTTCATGCTGTTGGCCGGGGCACTCTTCCTGTTTGTTGCCGGCCCCAAAAAACCGATAATCGAGAGTTGAACATGTCGTGGAATTTTTTCATATTTTTTGCTGCACCGGCGATCCTCTCCTGGGGCATAGCATCGGGGGTGGCATTGCGCAGCCATAAAAAGTGGTTAGCCACCGGATTGATGGTATTGGGACTGGGTATATTTTTCGCATTTATCCTCGGATTGTGGTTGTCGCTCGAGCGGCCACCCCTGCGGACAATGGGAGAGACCCGTTTGTGGTACTCTTTTTTCCTGCCGTTAGCAGGATTAATCACTTATCAACGGTGGGGATACCGGTGGATACTGTCGTTCAGCACCCTCCTATCGGCACTCTTTATCGTTGTAAACATCGCCCGGCCGGAGATCCACAATAAAGTGTTGATGCCTGCCCTGCAAAGCCCTTGGTTTGCGCCTCACGTGATTATCTACATCTTTTCCTACGCCATTCTTGGAGCCGTAACATTGATAGCTCTCTTCTACCTTTTCAGGGGGGAGAAGCTGCAGGAGAGGGATCGCATCATGGAGACAACCGATAACCTGGTGTATGTTGGCGTCGCATTTCTAACAATAGGCATGCTGATGGGGGCAATCTGGGCAAAAGAGGCTTGGGGACACTACTGGAGTTGGGATCCGAAGGAGACATGGGCGGCGGCCACCTGGCTGGGCTATCTGCTCTATATCCATTACCGGCTCCGGAAAAGATCGAAAGAGAGCACCTCGATGCTGATCCTTATCGGCACATTCATCCTGCTTCAGGTCTGCTGGTACGGAGTCAATTACCTCCCCTCGGCACAAGGTAGAAGCGTCCACACCTATTCGGCCCGATAACTCCTTGCCAAGCCTATCCTTCCTGACCTTCGGGCCTGCTGCTCTTCGGCGGGAAGATGGTGCTCTTCCATACAGGCGTCGCTGCAGCAGCCCTCATACTTGCTTCTGCACCCGTCACACTGGATAAAGAGCAGGTGACACCCGTCGTTATTGCAGTTGGTGTGGTTATCGCATGGGGCTCCACATTGATGGCATTTTGCAATCACATCGTCGGTAATCCGCTCGCCCATGCGCCCATCGAATACAAAATTCTTGCCCACAAACTTCAAGGGGAGATTCTGCTCCCTGGCTCTCCTGACATACTCAATCACGCCACCCTCCACGTGGAAGAGATTGGGAAACCCTTTGTGGCGCAGGTAGGCCGACGCCTTTTCACACCGGATGCCTCCGGTGCAGTACATCACGATCTTCTTATCCTTATGCTCCTTCAGCATCTCCGCAGCCATGGGCAGCTGTTCGCGGAACGTGTTGGAAGGTATCTCCAACGCATTTTCAAAATGGCCCACCTCATATTCGTAATGGTTGCGCATATCCACAAAGAGAGTATCCTCCCGGCCAATCATCCTGTTCACCTCGTCGGCCTTCAGGTACTGCCCCACGTTCGACGCATCGAAAGAGGGGTCGGTGATACCGTCCGCAACGATCTTGGGCCTAACCTTGCACTTCAGCACCCAAAACGATTTGCCGTCATCGTCGATCGCGATATTGAGCCGGATGCCGTTGAGTTCGGGCGATAGCCCGTAGAGCGTCTCTTTGAATGTGCCGAAATTATTCTCGGGCACACTAATCTGCGCATTGATCCCTTCATGGGCAATGTAGATCCGCCCGAAAACATTCAGCTCGCTGAACTTCAGGTAAACCTCGTCGCGGAAAGCTTTCGGATCTGTTATTGTGAAGTATTTATACAGGGAGACGGTGATGCGCGGCACTGTTTCTGCAAACAGCCGGGCCTTCAGTTCCCGTTTGGAAATTCGGTTGTGTAACAGTTGCATGGTGAACCCTCCTTTTGATTTTTATCATGTAAAACATAGTTGCTGCAAATGTACAGATAAAAAACGGGTTTTACAGCAATTACTCAACCATCCAGATCTCCTCGGGGTATACCACGTCGTGGAGGAAGAGCGCATGTCCGGGTGCAGATTCACCGGCAGCCCGACGATCCTTGGCTTCAATTATTTTCCTGAAGCCGGCCTCGTCTAGCTTTCCGCGTCCGGCCAACAGCAGTGTCCCTACGATGGCCCGCACCATGTTCCGCAGGAAGCGGTTGGCCGTGATGGTAAAGGTGTAGTGTGAACCCGACTGCTCCCAGAATGCCTCCCGGATATGGCAGATGTTGCTCTTCACATCGGTATGGAGCCGGCTGAAACTGGTGAACTCTTCGTACTCTTTCAACACTTCACACAGTCTGTTCATGGCATCGATATCGGGTTCGAAAAAGAGCCGAAGGGCGAGGTCGGCCAGGAAGGGATCTTTTTCCGTGGTGAGATAATATTTGTACGTACGGGATATGGCCGAGAAACGGGCATGTGCATCGGGTCTCACCTCCCTGATTGCTTGCACCGATATATCGCGGGGCAGAAAACTGTTGAGGTTTCTCACCAGCTTCGTCGCATCCAGGTCGGTTCCCGGAAGATCGAAATGAGCCACCATCTTATGGGCATGTACTCCGGCATCGGTCCTGCCCGCCCCCACCACTTCCACCGGTTCGCGCAGGATGACCGAAAGGGCATGTTGCAATGCCTCCTGCACACTCAGTCCGTTAGGCTGTATTTGCCAGCCGACGTAATTCTTACCGTTGTATGAAAGTGTAATGAAATAGCGCTTCATCCCAATATCTCATTCCGTTCTTACCGTGATGTGGAAACAGGCCTGCTTCCGCTCGTGCTTCACGTAACAGCGCTGTTGACCCTTCAGATCGAAAAGAACCTGTGCCAGTACCAGCTTCAGCCTCTCCGGCGGAACCCGATGAGTGGAATCGGGCATTACCGGGTTGAAGAGCTTCCACGATATGTCGAAGGTGGTTCCATAACGGTGTGCCGAATTCTCGCTGGCGTTGATATTTCCTCTTGTCAGCCTCGAGAGGTCCTCGTCGGTACGAAGGAGACTGCTCACGTAAAGCCTGTATAGAGGCAGCTCCTTGCTGTATAGCGAATCTCTGAAGTTCTGGGCGATATCTATGAATAGTTGTGCGGCTGAGGGGACCAGAAAGGGTATAGAGTGGGTCAGCTCGTACATCTTGTAGAGTTCCAGCTCATTCGGCAGGCGAACCAGCTCATTTGCCAGCTTCAATGTGTCGTCTCGGGAGGCCAGTGGCGAAATGCCTGCCGCCAAGGCTGCTTTCAGGTGAAGATCCTGCAGATCGTTGAACTCCCTGTTGTAGTTTCCAGTAAACCGTCTCTTCCGCTCCAGGGGGATTCCCCGGGCAGTTTTCGGCAGTTCACTCCCTTCGGCGTTTCCGCTGGTTTTGTCCCTGCCACAGCAGACGATCAGGAAAAGAGATAACAACAACACTCCCCGTCGGAAAGATCTCATGCCCGTCACGCTATCCGTTCAGCTCCCTAAGCCTGATTTTTGTCAACACCTGCTTGGTATTCAGCGGAAAGTCCCCCTCCATCATCCATGAGTAATAACTGGGTTCATCGCGCAGTACCTGTGCCACCGGCTTGCCCTTGTGCTTGCCAAAATTGAACACCTCCACTCCCTTCTCATCATAGATGATCCTGCCGGCAAAATCGACATTGTTGTTAAAACTGGAATACTCTTTCGACAGGAAGGCGATATCGTTCTGCAAATCGGGATACCGGTCGAGCTGCGATTTCAACACTTCGTAAGTGGCAATGGTATCGGCCTCCGCCGAGTGTGCATTCTCCAGCTCCTTATCGCAATAGAACCTGTAGGCCGCTTCCAGCGTACGTTGTTCCTTCTTATGAAAGATGATCTGAACATCCACGAATTTACGCTTGCTCATATCGAAATCGATACCCGCCCTGAGAAACTCCTCGGCAAGCATCGGCACATCGAAGCGGCTGGAGTTGTAACCTGCCAGATCGCAACCCTCCAGCATCTCTGCCAACGATTTTGCCACCTGTCTGAATGTGGGGCAGTCCTTCACGTCATCGTCGGTAATGCCGTGAATAGCCGTTGCCTGGGCAGGGATGGGCATCTCGGGATTGATTAGCCGCGATTTCAGCTCCTCTTTCCCGTTAGGATGGATCTTCAGCAGTGAAATCTCCACGATCCGGTCTTTTGTAATGTTTATCCCTGTGGTCTCCAGATCGAAAAATACCAGTGGGTTTTTGAGGTTCAGTTTCATCTATCAATCGTTTAACATCATCGGCATCAGCAGCGTAAGCATATCTTCGTTCTCCTCGTTTTCGGCAGGAAGAATGATTCCGGCGCGGGAGGGGTCGGAAAGTTCGATTTTCACGTCGGCCGACGGAATATTGTTGAGCATGTCGATCAGGAATACCGCCTTGAATCCGATATTCATCACGCTTCCGTTGTACTGGCATGGAATCACCTCTTCGGCGGAGGTCAGGAAATCGATATCTTGTGCCGAGACAACAATCTTATCTTCCGAGAGTTGCAGTTTCACCAGACTGCTTGCCGGGTTTGAAAAGACGCTTACCCGCTTCAATGCGTTCAGCAATGCAAGCCTGTCGAGTGTAACATGATTGGGGTTGTTCTGCGGGATAACCGAGTTGTAGTTGGGATACCGTCCTTCAACGAAACGGCAGATCATCACAAAATTCGACATCGTGATGTAGGCGTTGTTTTCATCGAACTTCAGTTCAACCGTTCCGCTCTCTTTCGGCAGCAGGGTTCTCAGCAGGTTTGCCGGCTTCTTGGGCAGAATAAAGGATGACCTGCCATCACCTTTCACATCCTTGTGAATTACACGCACAAGCTTGTGTCCGTCCGATGCTACGAAAGTGAGGTCATCGGCGGTGATATCGAAATAGATACCGTTCATTACCGGACGGAGCTCATCATCGGCAGTGGCGAATACGGTTCTGTTGATTCCGTTGAAAAGTGTTTCGGCAGGGATATTGAGTACGATGGCCGAATCCTTCAACTCTTTCGGTTTGGGATATTCATCGCCTTTCAACCCTACAAAATTGTACTTTCCGTTGTGATAGTAGATAAATACCTCAAGTGTTTCGTCGTTCACGTCAAACGTGAGGGGCTGATCGGGGAGTTCCCTCAACGGATCCAGCAGGTTCTTGGAATTGACGGCCAAGCTTCCTGCACCCTCCGAACTGTTCACTTCTACCTTGGTCTCCAACCGGGTCTCATTGTCGGCAGCTGTAATGGTCAACACATTCCCGTCCAGTTCCAGAAGAAAACAATCCAAAATGGGCAATGTATTTTTTGAATTGATAACTCTGCTGATCGCTTGCAGATGGCTCAACAGTGTGGCACTTGATACTACAAATTTCATAGGGAGTGATTTTATTTTTTTAAAATTTGATCTTCTTATAATTTAGCAAATATACAAAATTATCCGTTCAGGAAAGTCATGACTGAGCAAATTTTCCTCGATTTGTCGATAAGCATCGATACGGAGAGAATCCCCCCACCGGTCATGTTTTCCTGTTGCGCGGGTGGTGCTCAATAATTTCCTGCCTGAGGAAGTTCCGGTCGATATGGGTATATATCTCAGTAGTCGTGATCTTTTCATGTCCCAGCATCTCCTGGATTACCCTGATATTGGCCCCCCTCTCCAGCAGATGGGTGGCAAACGAGTGTCGGAATACGTGCGGGCTGATCTCCTTCTTGATGCCGGCCGCCTCTGCATACTGCCTGATGTAGTAAAAGACCGTCACGCGAGAGATCGCACTTCCTCTTGAACTTAAAAAGAGAACATCCTCATACCCCCTCTTCACCGTTTGCCGACTGCGATGCAACAGGTAGTTGTTGATTTTCAGGATGGCCGTCTCAGAAATAGGGACCAGCCGCTGCTTGCTCCCCTTCCCCTGCACGCGAATAAATCCCTCATCGAAGAAGAGGTCTGAAAACCTCAGGTTTGTCAGCTCCGACACACGCAGGCCACAACTGTAGAGTGTCTCGATAATGGCATAATTGCGGGTACCTTCGGCAGTAGAGAGATCGATCTGGGAGAGGATGGCGTCGATCTCTTCAACCGACAGCACCACCGGCAGTTTCAATCCCACCTTGGGACTCTCCAGTAATTGGCTAGGATCCTCCTCGATATAACCATCCAGCATCAAAAACTGAAAAAATGATTTGACACCCGACAGGATACGGGCCACAGAACGGGCCTTTATACCTGTATCGTACAACCCGGCCAGAAACTCCTCCAGGTGTTGGAAGCTGATTTCGGAAAGGGAAAGATTCCGGCTTTCGGCAAAATCGAGCAGCTTCTGCAAGTCGGCCATGTAGGCATCGATGGTATTTGAAGACAACCCTTTCTCCAGAAGCAGGTAACGCTTGTATTTTCCAACAGGTGAGTTTCGCTGCATCACTTACCGTTCTCCATTTTTCTGACCATCTCCCTCGCCTCATCAATATAGCTGCCGATGCGTTCGGTCACCCGCCACTTCTCCTCGTCGCCGACCGGCTCCTTGCGTTCCAGTCGACGCAATCGTTCAGACAACAGCTCGTCGCCAATTATCATAAAGAGCGGAAGAATCTTGTGGGCGATATGTGCCACACTATCCTGATCGTTGTTCCTGATGGAGCTTTTCAATTGTTCCAGGCTATTTCCGGTGTCGACAACAAAGGTCCTGAGTATCAGCAGGATGCTCTCGGGATCATCCTTTACCTCCTTGAACAACATCTCAATGCCTGCAGGTTTCTCCCCTTTCATATTCCTGCTCGCAGACTCGCCATTCAAGTATCTGTCGATTACCGAGAAGAGTTGAGCGGAGGTAAACGGCTTGTTCAGGAAATCGGTGAAGCCGGACTGTCTGAAATCGGCAGACGAGAGATCCGACCGGGCAGAGAGCGCTATGATCGGAGCCGACTTCAACCGGTCCACTCCCGACTCGCGGATCTTCTTCACCAGCATGAACCCACTTAAATGGGGCATCTGGATATCCATAAAGATCAGATCGAAAAGCTGGCTCTTCACGATCTCCAGCACCCTGAAGGGATCGACTTCGGTAACAACATTGATCCTCTTCAACCGGAGCATTCCAGACATCATCGTCAACTGGACCGGATCATCATCCACTACCAGCACCGAAATAGCCTCCTTCTCCGCATCGGGATCACCCTCATCCTGAACCGGCTCCTTCATCCGGGTAGGCTCGAGGGGTATAATCACGTCAAACTGCGAACCTGCCCCCTTTTCCGACTGCAGGTTGACCTCGCCTCCCAACTCCTCTACCAGTCCCCTGGTTATGGCCAGACCGAGACCGCTGCCCTCAACATGCTGGTCGATCCTCTCCGGCCTGATCTGCGTGAATTCCTGAAAGATGTACTCCTGGTAGTCCTTATCGATTCCCGGTCCGGTATCCTTCACCGAGAACTCCAGGATTCTCCGGTCGCCTCTTGATGGCGATCCGGCCACTACCTCCACCCTTCCCTCTACCGTATATTTAATTGCGTTGGAGATCAGGTTGGAGCAGATCTCTCTCAGCATGAACGGATCGCTAAAAACATCGAGATCTTCGGGCACCCTGTTTGTCGCGACATACTCCAGCTGCTTTTTCTCAGCAAGCGGCTTGAAGCTCAACAGTGTCGCTTCAACCAGATCGTGGAGGTTGAAGTTCATCTCCTTGCGCATCCATGTACCCGATTCGATCTTCTGATAATCGAGCAGATTCGTGACCAGCTGCAACACATGATTACCCGATTTTTTCATGTTGGAGAGGTAGATCCTCCGGGTATCTTCGTCGGTTCCCGACTCCATCAGTTCCACATAACCGAGGATGGAGCTCATCGGTGCCTTGATATCGTGAGATATGGACATCATCAGCTTTTCACGCGACTGCAGCAACTGGTTGATCCGCAAGTTGGACTCTTCCAGACGCCGCCTGTATCTCTGGCTACGGTTGACATCCATCAGGAACAGCACTCCAAAAACAAGCGCTATCAGGAAGGCCAGCAAGGAGACACCAAGTACTATCTTCGAGGAGTGGTTCAACGTAGCCTCCCTCTCCTCGATCAGCCTGATCGACTTGTCGATCTCCTCCTTCTCGATCGATTTTAAGAGATCGTCGATCCGTGCCGTCAACAGATGATTGGTATGTGTCATTGAAGATTGCCTCATCAACAGCGCAGTCTGAAATTTCCGCTGGTTTTCCAGATTCAACCGTTCGGTGTGCCGGACAATGTTGACCACCGTATCGATTGCCAGCCGGATATTCTCCCTGCCGGCATCGGCTGTGACGGTACGGTTCTTTATGATCAGGGTGGAGTCCTGCTTGCCTTTTACGGCATCCCCTATCCGTTTCAAGAGCCCTTTCTTTTTGCCCTTCACCACCACAGTATCGCTTTCGGCAGCGGTTTCAACAACGTTGGGCACACGATCCACATACTGTTTGAGCTTATCGTTCACCTGTCTAGGGACTATTGTGCTGACCGTTTGCCGGATAACCTCCGGAGCCTTGCTGAGCGAATCGAGCAGAACGGCAATGGCCATGAGGTTCTCCTCCTTCTCATCCAGCAACACGCCGATAGTGTCGAGCTTCACCACCCGCAGGCTATCTTTCGAGAGCAGCTTGAGCGAATCGATCTTCGCATCAACTTCAGGTCTTATCGAACTGTAACGGGAGTAATAGTTTGCCGCATTTTCAGCCGTATACAGGTTTTGCGTACTTTCAACCTCATAGAGCTGGTTGATCACGTTTCCAACGATTAGCAGCTCCGACAGATCCTCGTTTCTGAGCCTTGTCTCGGAAAACCTGACCAGATTCCGATAAACAGCCAACAGTCCAATGATCATGATTACCACAACCAATGCATAACCGGTGATTACCTCATATTTAAGTGCAGAACGCATTCCTGACGATTTCATACGTTTGTTGCCCGGAAGATCAATTGACCTCTATGCTATAGAGCTTGATTTTGTTGTATAAGGTTTTTCTGTCTATATTGAGTATCGATGCGGCCACGGTTTTGTTCCCCCTGGCAATTCGCAGGGCCTCGATTATTTTCTCCTTTTCGTAATTCTCTTTTTTCAAACCTTCGAGCCCCTCTCTTTGCAGTTGTGGCGACTCGCTCCGTTCCCCCACCGGGGTGTTGAACAATGCAGGGAGCACCTTTGCGGAAATCCTATCCCCCTCGGCCAGAAGACACGCCTTGAAAATCAGGTATTTCATCTCCTTGATATTCTCCTCCTAGGGATAGTTGAAGAGCGCCTCGAGCACCTCACGCTCAATTGTCACCATCTTTTTATCCAGCTCCCTGTTGACCACCTCCAGGAAATGATCAGCGAAAAAGAGGATCGCTTCGCGGTTTCCCCGCAGTGTGGGAAGCTCGATATACGACCTCAGGATCAGATCGGCAAGTTTAGGCAGCAGTATCGACTCCAGCTGCTCCTTCTTCTCTTCGGTCGTCATGATAATCTGAACGAAGTCTTCATCTTTTTTCTGGGCAGAGAGTGCCCTCAACAACATCGTCTGAATAGTTATCCCGGTTTTCTGAAGATTCTGGATCAGCAGCAATCCACCCTTTGCCCTCTCCAGCGATTGCATGAAATGGGTCTCATGGTCTCCCTTTTCACAGTTCCGGGTTAACGATTGCGGATTGAGGTCTATCGTCACGAATGGACCTGAATCGATTCGTCCACGGCTGTAGATATAGCGGGCAACCGAGGTTTTTCCCGTTCCATTGTCACCGATAACCAATAGATGCGACTCATCATGTATCACCTCGTTCACTTTGGCGGAAATTGCATCATAACATTCTCCAGGTGGCCATATCAGCGGATCGCGGAACTGCTCGGTAAAGCGTTGGTTCTCCTGAACCTTGAAGGCATCGGCAATCTTCTTGTACAAGAGTTCAGCCTCGATGGGCTTTGCGATATAATCAGCCGCTCCTAGCTTCATCGACTCCACGGCCGACTCGATATCGGCATATCCGGTCATCATGATGACCAGAATTGCCGAGTCGAACTTCTTGATCCACGACAAGAATGAAAAGCCGTCAACATCCGGCATCCGGATATCCGAGAGGATCAGGTCGTACGCCTCGTTTCTCACTTTCTGCTGTGCTTCCTGAACACTTGTCGCCGTATCTGCCTGATACTCCTTTTTTACCAACCAGGACTTCAACATCAGACAAATGGTAAGATTATCATCCAGTATTAAGATTCTCTTCATGTCGGCAGGGAAAGTTAAGGTTTTAAAGTTAGGACTGTTCGTCCGTTGATTGCTCTTTCCGGAGTTCACGGGGGATCATGATGCCCGAATAGAGCAGGAAAATTGCCCCGCTCAACATCGACAATACCCATAAATTATTTTTCCTGAACATCAGATAGGCAGCAACCATCATCAATGCACAGGAAATCACTTGAAAATTGAACAACCGTTTCCCGCGGATACTCTTGCCAGGATAGGGAGAGAAGGCGGTAGCCGCACTGAAAGCAACAACCGAAACAGCCATAACCCATGGAGCAACCGATGGAAGGAACAGATACAACAATGCAGATAACAGGATGACAATACCGGAAATCTGATAAACAATCTCTTTTGATTTATACATTAATTTCACTTTAACCTTCTTAGCAATGATTTTTAAACTGGTCCAACATATGCAATCCGACCACCAGACGGAGCCGCAAAATGAAAAAAACCGCTGACAAACCCTTCTCACCAACTTTCAGCAGAATCGGCAACATCACTCAATCACAAAGATCTCCTCGTTCTCCTTCTTCATAAAATAGTTCTCCCGGGCATATTTTTCGAGATTCTCCAAACTGGATTGGAGTTCGTTCAACTTGGCTCTATCTGTTTCGGTCTGCTTGCGATAGTATTCGATCTGTGTTTTCAGGTCACGAATCTCATTCTCGTATTTGAGTCGTTTAAGGAGGCTGCTGTCACTGAAAAAGAACAGCATGGCAATAAGAGCTATCAATATGGCCAGCTGATAGACCGATAGACTCAGCACCCTTTTTTTCATAATCTTTCCGAGGTCCATATAGCGTAGCTATTCATGAATTACATCATGCAAAATTAATCGAAATTTCAATCTTAATCAAACGATTTCGAAGAATTTAGAGAAATATTGCCGGAGTGAGCAGGCTTTTTTGCGGTTTTTGAATTATCTTTACATCAAATAAATATCAACAATTCACAGAAAAAATATGAAAAGATTCCTCTTCATCGCTGCTGTTTATCTGGCGACAGCGTTTGTAACCTATCCCTGTACAAATTTTCTCATAGGCAAGAAGGCGTCGGTTGACGGCTCTACCTTTATCTCCTATTCGGCCGACTCCTACAGTCTCTATGGTGAGCTTTACCACTGGAAAGCCGCCAATCACGCTCCCGGCACAATGTTGAAGGTGTACGAGTGGGATACGGGAAAATATCTGGGTGAAATTCCACAGGTCCCCAAGACATATAATGTAATTGGCAACATGAATGAACATCAGGTGGCTATCGGCGAGACCACCTTTGGAGGTCGTCCCGAATTGAGCGACTCTACCGGAATCCTCGACTACGGAAGTTTGATCTATATTACCCTGCAACGGGCCAGGAGTGCGCGCGAAGCGATAAGGATCATGACCGATCTGGTAGCCGAATATGGATACTACAGTTCAGGAGAGTCATTCTCGATTGCCGATCCTAACGAGATCTGGGTTATGGAGATGATCGGCAAGGGTGTCGGGAACAAGGGCGCCGTTTGGGTTGCCGTACGCATCCCCGACGATTGTGTATCGGCTCACGCCAACCAGGCTCGAATCCAGCAATTTCCGCTGAACGATCCCGAAAACTGTCTCTACTCGCCCGATGTGATCTCGTTTGCCCGAAAACAGGGGTACTTTTCGGGAAAGGATGCCGACTTCAGCTTTGCCCAGGCTTATGCGCCGCTCGACTTTGGCGCGCTCCGTTTCTGCGAAGCACGCGTATGGTCGTTCTTCAACCGGGTGAACAAGGATATGGCCAAATATGTGACTTATGCACAGGGCAAGACAACCGACCCTATGCCGCTTTACGTCAAACCCGACAGGAAACTCTCGGTAGAGGATGTCCAGGCATTGATGCGCGATCATTATGAGGAGACGGAGCTCGACTGGCGTTTCGACGTGGGAGCAGGTCCCTTCAACTCCCCCTATCGCTGGTCGCCCCTTACCTTCGAGGTGGATTCGGTGGAGTACTGCAACGAGCGACCGATCGCCACGCAACAGACCGGCTTCTCTTTTGTCGCCCAGATGCGGTCATGGCTACCGGCACCTGTTGGCGGAGTGCTCTGGTTCGGCGTCGACGATGCCGCCCAGACTGTCTACTATCCGGTTTACTGCGGTCATACCGACGTGCCTGAAGAGATGGCGGTGGGCAATGGCGATCTGCTGACCTATTCCGAAACATCGGCCTTCTGGATACACAACTGGGTATCGAACATGGTCTATACCCGATACAGCGACATGAGCGCCGACATGCAGAAGGTACAGCAGAGACTGGAGAACAATTTCAGGGAAATACAGCCCGATATTGAAAAGAAAGCGCTAAATTTGTACAACCAATCGCCCGAGGAGGCTGTCCGTTTTCTCACCAACCACACCAACACGCTGGTAAAGGAGGGCCTTCAGGAGTGGAAGAAACTGGGCCAATACTTGCTGGTCAAGTATGTGGATGGTGTCATCAAGAAAGAAGAGAACGGCCAATTCAAACGGAACCCGTACGGACAACCCGCATCACCCACTCGACCGGGTTACTCAAAAGAATTCTACAAGAAGGTTATCGATCAGACCGGCGAGAAATATAAAGTTCAACCGATTGGGAAACAAGGAAATTGAACAAACTATCATCATATCATCATATGGATAAAGAAACATTATTAGCTCAGGTAACCAGTAAAGCCCAGTCGTGGCTGGATGGCAATTACGACGAAGAGACGAAGAGAGAGGTAAGGCAATTGCTGCAGAACGAAGACAAGCGGCCGTTGATTGATGCTTTCTACAAGGATCTTGAGTTTGGAACTGGAGGTCTACGGGGCATCATGGGGGCCGGCACCAACCGGATGAACATCTACACCGTAGGTGCAGCTACACAGGGATTGTCGAACTACCTGCTGCAGGAGTTCGCCGACCTGGAGCAGATCAAGGTGGTCATTGGCCACGATTGCCGGAACAACAGTCGCAAATTTGCCGAGATAGCAGCCGACATCTTTACTGCCAACGGAATCAAGGTATTCCTCTTTGAAGATTTACGCCCCACTCCGGAGGTTTCATTTGCCATACGCAAGCTTGGCTGCCAGAGTGGAATCATGATCACCGCATCACACAATCCCAAAGAGTATAACGGTTACAAGGCCTATTGGGAAGACGGTGCCCAGGTACTTGGTCCGCACGACAAGAACATCATCGCCGAGGTAAACCGGATCTCCTCTATCGAGGAGATCAAGTTCAACGGAAACAAGGAGTTGATCGAGATTATCGGTAAAGATATGGACAGGGCCTTTATCGAGACGGTGAAGAGTTTTGTCCTCTCGCCCCAGGCCATCGAGAACCAGAAAGATCTCAAGATAGTCTACACCCCGATCCACGGAACGGGAAGCAAACTTGTGCCCGATGCCTTGAAGGCGATCGGTTTCACCAATATCATCCATGTGCCCGAACAGGATATCACAAGCGGCGACTTCCCGACAGTAGTCTCGCCCAACCCCGAAGAGCCGGCGGCACTTGATCTGGCCATAAGAAAAGGAATCGAGACCGGTGCCGATATCGTACTGGCCACGGATCCCGATGCCGACAGGATCGGTGCGGCCATCCGCGACGACGAAGGCAATTTCGTTCTGGTCAACGGTAATCAGATGATGATCATCCTCGTTTACTACCTGATGACCCGCCGCAAGGAGTATGGCTTGCTCAATGGGAGGGAGTTTGTCGTCAAGACGATTGTCACCAGTGAACTGGTAAGAAAGATCGCCGACAAGATGGGAATCGAGATATTCGACTGCTACACCGGATTCAAGTGGATTGCCGACGTGATCCGCAAAAACGAGGGCAAGAAAAAGTATATTGGTGGCGGTGAAGAGAGTTACGGTTTCCTGGCCGACGATTTCGTGCGCGACAAGGATTCGGTATCGGCTTGTACCCTCTTTGCCGAGGTTGCCGCCTGGGCCCGGGATAACGGAAAAACGGTCTATCAGTTGCTACAGGACATCTATGTGGAGTACGGTTACTCCAAGGAGGTGGGGATTTCGCTGGTACGTAAAGGGAAAGAGGGTGCCGACGAGATTGAAGCCATGATGAGGAACTTCAGGGCAAACCCCATTAAGCAGCTGGCGGGATCTCCCGTTGTCTTGTCGAAGGATTTCGTGAAGCTCGAAAGTGTGGATTATGTCAAGGAGGAGGTAACCACGCTCGAGATGCCCACCACCTCCAACGTGTTGCAATACTTTACCGAAGACGGCACCAAAGTATCTGTCCGTCCCTCCGGAACCGAACCCAAGATCAAGTTCTACATCGAAGCGCAGGGTGGCCCCGTCACTTCACGCAAAGATCTCAGGCAGGCCGAAGCAGAGGCGGATGAAAAGATAAAAGCCGTGAGGGAGTTCTTCGGAATTTGACGAGATTGAACAATAACCGCTAAACAAAAATTGAAATGAGAAAGAAACTGACCATTGCCCTGGTGGCTCACGATCACCGAAAAGCAGACATGGTCGACTGGGTAATTTACAATTCCGACTTTCTGGCGGAGCATCACCTGGTCTGCACGGGAACAACCGGCAAGTTGGTTCGTGAAGCATTGAACAGGGAGGGAGTCTTTCCCGAAATCACCTGCATGAATTCCGGACCGATGGGTGGTGATGCTGAGATTGCCGCCATGGTGGTACGCAAGGAGATCGATATGGCTGTTTTCCTGATTGACGACCTGAATGCGCAACCGCACGAGGCCGACATCATGATGTTGCTGCGTCAATGCCGTATCCACAATGTGCCGATCGCCTGCAACCGGTACAGTGCCGACCTGATGATCACCAGCACGTTGTGGGACGATGAGACCTACAAGCCGATGGAACCCCTCTACAGAAAGTTCGACCGGAATAAACCGGAATAAATAAGTCCGGAAACAGACCGGACTCAACGAAATGGAAACCGGACGATCGTGGATCGTCCGGTTTTTCTCTTTATATTAAGGGGACGTTCGTTACTTTACAATATTCAATTCACGCACGATATGCGGCGCCTCCATGATCTTGTCGATCGTGTAAAGCACGTAACGGATATCCACGCTGATGGTACGCTGCATCTCCGGTTCGAAGACAATGTCGCCGCTCAACGCTTCCCAGTTTCCGTCGAATGCCAGACCGATCAGTTCGGCCTTACCGTTAAATACGGGACTTCCCGAATTACCACCGGTAATGTCGTTATCGGAGAGGAAGTTCACCCGCATCGTTCCATCCTTGGCTCCATATCTTCCAAAATCCCTCTTTTTGAGGGCCTCGATAATCTTTGGCTCCAGGTGAAACTCGGGGTCGTTCTCACGATATTTCTCCAGCACACCCTTTTCGGTAGTATAGTAGTCGTACCATACCCCGTCGCGTGGCTTGTAGCCTTTCACCGAACCGTAGCTCATCCGTTGCGTGAATGTTGCATCGGGGTAGAAGTTCTTTTTCGAATCCATCTCCATCAGGGCAGCCATCAGTTCCCGTTCACCCCGCATCATGTTCTCGTAGGCCGACATCATCCGTTCCGTGATCTCGTAACCCATATCCTTTGTGGACAAGGCCAGCTCCATTGCCGGATCTTGTACCAACGTCTCCGTATCTACATTCTTCAGCAGCTTCATCAAGTCGGGAAGATTGGTAAACTGCGAATTTGCAAATAACCAGTCGGCATACTTGTCGTAATCCCCGTCAAATTCCGTCTTGATCTTATTGTAGATATCGGGCAGATACTCCGCCGGGACCCTCTGCTCGTAAAGTCGCATCAATACAGGCAACACTTTCCGGTCGAGTTTGGGTTCATAATTCTTGTACGACTCGATGATCCTGTCGTTGATAAACTCGCTCTTGTCCTCTTCCGTCCCGTCCATGTCGAACTGGAGGATGGTATTTGCAAAACGGATCAGCTCAATCCCATTATTGAAGGTCTCCAGGAAGTAGGTAGTATAACGGGCCAGATCGGTGGAGCCGGTGTAGGTCTCTTCCAGAGTTTTCAGCAGATGACCATATTTCGCCCGGTTTTTCTCGTTGCTGTTGATCCAGTCCGACAACCGTTTCTCCAATTGCCGCTTCTGCGCCAGCACGTCGAGTTTCACGAGCGCTTCGTTCATTCCCATCGAGTTTTTCCAGTAGTTGGAGCTTCCTGCATACTTGTTGGCATATTTCAACCGGATGGTGTCATTCTTTGTCATGGCATCCCACCAGATATCCTGTTTGGCTCCGCGTACCTCGATGCGGGGCTTGTTCTCCGATTCCATCTGTTGTGCTATCCCGAACGAGGAGAGATAACGTTGTGTACTTCCCGGGTAACCGATGGTCATGGCATAATCGCCCTCCTTCACGCCTCCCAAGGAGACCGGCACCACATACTTTGGCCTGTACGGTACGTTATCGACACTATACTTGGCAGGCTTGTTGTTCCTGTCGGCATAGACGCGGAACACCGAGAAGTCGCCCGTGTGGCGGGGCCACATCCAGTTGTCGGTATCGCCGCCATACTTTCCCACCGACGATGGCGGGGTAACCACCAACCGGATATCGCGGAAGACATCGTAGACCACCTTGTAATATTTGTTTCCCGAATAAAAGGGAATGATCCGTGCAGATGTAAAGGGATCGTTGTCATATTGCCGGAGCAGTTCGTCCGAAATTGAGTCGATCGCCTGTTCACGTTGCACCTCGCTCAGCACCATCGGGACCTTCGGCAGGATCTGGTCAGTCACCTCCTCCATGCTGCGCAGGAAAGAGACGGTCAGCCCATCGGCATACAACTCCTGTTGCTGATTGTCGGCCTTGAACCCGTTCTTCAGGTAGTCTGCCTCAACCGAGCTCAGTTTCTGGATGGCTCCATATCCGCAGTGATGGTTGGTGAATATCAGCCCCTTGTCCGATACCGCCACGCCCGAACATCCGCCACCGAATATCACCACGGCATCCTTCAGCGAAGCATTTTTCTCGTCATAGAGTTTATTGACCGGGAAGGTGAATCCCAGCTCTTTCATTCGCGCCACACTTTCTCTGTTCAGCTCTTTCAAGAGCCACATGCCTTCATCGGCTTTCACCCAAGAGACCGCAATAAGAGAAAGGAGGAAAAACAAGAATAATTTTCTCATAATCAACTATTTAATATTAATAAATTTTCCAATGACCGGTGCCCGGCCCAATATTCCTGCCGGGAATCCCTTCTTAAGCGCAAGAACCACGTATGCAACAATCAATATCGTATTGACAGTCAAACGTATCCAAATATTTTCCACATATATGAACCCCAGCAGTATCACCGCCAGGAAGAGCATTGAAACCGAGAAGAAGAGGGCAGCATATTTCAGGTCGTACTTAATCGGATAGTGTTTCTGACCCAGCAGGTAGGAGACGATCATCATTACCAGATTGGCAAAGAATGATGCCCAGGCGCAAGCCATATAGCTGTATGAGGGGATAAACAGGATATTGATTGCCAAGGTGATTACCAGCCCCATGAGCGACATGTAGGCTCCCCATTGCGTCTTGTCGGTCAGTTTATACCACAACGAGAGGTTGAAATAGACACCAAAAAAGAGTTCACCCATCATGACGATCGGCACCACGGTCAGCCCTGCGTGATAGGTCGACTTTATCAGGTACTTGATGATATCCATATACCCCATGACAGCCAGTACCACAAAGAGGCCGAAAATTATGAAATAGCGGGTGACATCGGCATAAGCCCTCTTGTTGTCTCCGCCATCGTTGCTTTTTGCAAAGATAAACGGTTCGAAAGCATATCGGAACGCCTGTGTCATCACGATCAGGATGATCGCAATCTTCATTGAAGCACTGTAGATTCCGAGTTCCCGATAAGCCTCCAGTTTCCCGGGAGTGGCGTCGGGATAGATTTCAGGGAAAAGAATAATGGCGGCATTCTGGTTCAATATCCCGGCAACACCCAGGATCAGCAGCGGCAAGGAGTATTGTAACATCCGCTTCAACAGGGGTAACCCTCCCCACTGGTACCTGATCCTGACCTGCGAAAAGACCAGCAACGTCTGGACGAAAGAGGCGACCAAATTTGCAATCAGGATATACTCCACACTATTCTCAATCCGGTACCAGCCGAACGCACCGGGGTACCTGGCGTCAAGCAATGGCATCACGAGGAAGAAAAAGAGGTTCAACAAGATCGTGATGACAATATTGGAGAGCTTGATGGCCGCAAACCTGACCGGACGATTTTTATACCGCAGGTAGGCAAAAGGGATGGCTCCAAAGACATCGAGCGCGATAATGAAAACCATCATCACAATATAGTGCGGCTTCTCCCCCATGTTCAATCCACGGGAAACCGGGTACAGGAAGAGTAGCGTCAGGGCGACAAACAGAAGCGTCGTAGCGCTCAGACTGGTAATGGCAGTGGAAAAGACCTTGTCGGGACTCTCCTCCTGCTTGTTGGCAAACCGGAAAAAACCGGTCTCCAGACCGTAGATCAAGATGACCAGAAACAACGCAATCCAGGCGTAGAAGTTGTTCACAATCCCCATATCCGCCTGTGAAGGCAGGTAATAGGTCCAAAAAAGCGCCAAAAACCAACTCAACGACCGCTGGATTATGGTAGTGCCGCCATAGATTACAGTCTCCCTGGCAAGGGTTTTCATTCCACCCGACATATCATTTTTTTGAAAGTTCCAGCAAATGTACATAAAATTAGGTTTTCGTTTGTCCGCTTGAACCATAATTATACATCTTTTAAATGGCATAAGGTTCCTAATTTCGAAAAAAACCGTTTACTTTGTAGCTTTATTGAGGAAATCTGATTTATGGCACAAGAAGACGTTTTTAAGAAGATTGTATCGCACTGCAAAGAGTACGGTTTTGTTTTTCCCTCAAGTGAAATCTATGACGGCCTGGGGGCTGTATACGATTACGGACAACTGGGCGTTGAACTGAAAAACAACATCAAAAAATATTGGTGGGACAGCATGACCCTGCTGCATGAGAACGTGGTTGGGATCGATTCCGCCATCTTTATGCACCCTACCATCTGGAAAGCTTCGGGACACGTGGATGCTTTCAACGATCCGCTGATTGACAACAAGGATAGCAAGAAACGATACCGGGCCGATGTATTGATTGAAGAGTACCTGGCCCGAATCGACGAGAAGATCGACAAGGAGGTTGAAAAGGCAGCCC
>ENA-UOYA01000255-UOYA01000255.1-activated-sludge-metagenome-genome-assembly--contig:-NODE-255-length-75388-cov-7.380988_pt1 | contig 75388 bp, 64 predicted proteins | sample MGYA00238163_ERZ764804 | MGnify/ENA primary metagenome ERZ764804 (study PRJEB28919, sample SAMN05720223) | activated sludge metagenome | isolation source: Anaerobic digester | place: Hong Kong...
CAGGTGCCGCAAGGCATCCAGGGTGACATCCGGTCTACCATTCAGAAGTCCGTCCACAGTATACATTCCGGTGTACAGGCGGAAATCCTGTGAATTGATCACATTACTGATACTCGAGGTGGCACGTCCCGGTGCGAACCAGTGCAAATTGACATAGAAAAAAGACAGCAAGATCAACGCAAGTATAAAGGAAGGCAGTGAAGTGGCGATGAAAGCTGTGACACGGAAGCCTCGATCGGAAGGCTTATGCTGCCTGGAACCTGCAATAACCCCGCTGATGATTCCCAACGGTATAAAAAGCAGGATCGAATACAGCGCTAGTTCGGCCGTTGCCGGAGTGCGCGAAACAATGGCGCTGAGGATATCCTCCTGAAGTACAGGGCTGTACCCCCAATTACCCTGCACCAGGCTGGATACCCAATAATAGTATTGAACGGGATATGGATCGTTGAGGTGGTATTTCTCGATGATCCGGTCAAGCATTGCCTGATATTGTTCCTCGGTCATGCGCGGAGAGGTGTTTTTCGGCATGAACAATGATGCCCGGGTCTCCGCCGGGGTGAACATCACCGTTGCATACAGCACTGCGGTAATGATGAACAAAGTGATCAGAAGGGAAATGATACGTTTAATTAAATGCTGAAGCAGATTTCGCATGTGATATTTTTACCTAATGCAATAATGGGGACAAGCTTCCCTGAAAACCAAAAGCCAGCGTAAAAATGATTATACTACTCATCATATTCAGAAATCTTTTTTGACATTCCTTTATGGTTTACCGCTAAATACGCTGAAATCTTATGGGTGAGAATTACAGTTGTCTCAAATTATGTTTATCTGTTCAGGAATACAAACTGCAGCCCTTAAATCAATTAAGCCAGTCTTTATCCTGTGCTAATATTATTCCCAAGGAGAAATCATCATGCGTCCTGACTGGGATTCCTACTTCATGAAGATTGCGTATGCTGTATCAGAACGGAGTACCTGCGACCGCGCATTTGTGGGCTGCGTATTGGTGCTCGACAAACGCATCCTTACCACTGGCTTCAACGGCTCACCTGCCGGGCAGCCGCACTGCGACGAGGTCGACCACCTGTTGGTTGAAGGCCACTGCGTGCGTACGATCCATGCAGAGACCAATGCCATTATTCAAGCCGCCCTGCACGGCGTGTCGACGCGCGGCTGCACCTGCTATGTTACCCATTTTCCATGCATCAACTGTACAAAGGTGTTGATCAATGCCGGTGTTACCCGCCTGGTTTATCATGTGGCGTATCGTATGGACGACATCGCGCTGGAATTTTTGCGCACAGCCAATATTGAATTATGCCATCTCGAGTACATCCCCAACAGTCATCCATCAATCGAGACCTCGATGCTCGGGAAGGACTCGCCTGAAATCTAGAATTCTTCTCCCAATGATCTTGCCCAGGCTTTGATAAAATCCCAATCCCGCCCATCCCCTGGCGGTGCCTGAACAACGATCATGACAAAGGCTGCCTGCCACCATTTGAGCCGGTACATCTGCAAACTGCCCTTGAAAAAGGCTACGCTGACAGGTTTAACCTGCGGGGCGGCGTTCAGCATTGGATCCAGATAATATTTTAGTGTTGTGAAACGTTCCTTGAGATTTAATCTGCCTGGTTTTTCAGGATTGGACACCAGATTCGGGTCAAGTTCAAGTGAAATTTCTGGCAACCGCTCACCTTCCACCGTGGTGAGCCGTGCAGCACAGGCAAAATAAGCCGTCTTTTTCGACTTCAACTGATCCTGGTAACGTTTGAGGAACTTGCGTGCCGTGATGTGCCAACCAAAGATCATCGGTGCACCGACTACTACCGCATCATAACCGATAAGATCACTGACTTCGGTAATTTGCCTGACCTCTGTAGAATGACCACACCCTTTCAATTCCTGCGCAACAGCCTCTGCCACTTCAGCCGTTGAACCCGAATTTGTTGCATAAGCCACCAAAACTCTGCTCATATGCAGCCCTTTCAGCATAGAGAAATTCAAACAATCCTGCAGCAATGGTCTTCATAAAGCGCGTTGCTGCAGGCTCAGAATTTGTTACGTTCTGTTCAATATGAACCGAAGAGTCTGGCAAAGAAACGGTGGAAAGCGTGGATGGATTTTACTTCACCAGCGTACATGAGAATGCATTTGCCTTCCACGGGATTGATCCCCAATTCCGAAGCAATCTTCTGCGTTTCAACGGATTGCGAACCCTGCTGCAGCCAGATATTGCTGACGCCTGAAGCGGCAGCCTCGCGCAGCACTCCGACAGCTTTTTGCGGTGGGAGACAAATCACTACGCCATCAACCTTGCCTGCCAGTTCGCCGATAGATGCGTAACACCTGTCACCCTCAACAGTATCCATCTTGGGATTGATACCAAAGACCTGGTACCCGCGCATCTTTAATTCTTTATAGATTGCTGTGCCAAATTTCTGGGGAGACCGCGAAACTCCCACCACCGCCAACCGTTTTGCCTGAATAAAATCCTGAATCTTCTGATCCATCTCTCAGCCCTTTCATAAACAAGATTTAATCCATGATACCTACTAATACGTAATACGTAAATATTTGTTGCAGCCAGATATATGCAATAATTGGATTACAGAAACCGAAATTAATTCGATTCTGTACCCTCTACCTTCGTTGAGCCTCCGAATTCCCCTGCTGCAGTGCCGCGAGTACCCGTTCCCTGGTATAGGGCAATTGCCTCATCCATACACCGGTGGCATTGTGTATGGCACTTGCGATAGCCGGCGCAACACCGTCGATGCAAATCTCAGCCACAGATTTGGCGCCATAAGGACCGCTCGGCTCGTCGGTTTGAACAAACATGACATCCAGGGCTGGCAGAGACATTGCACGGGGAACCTTGTACTTAACCAGGTTGGGATTGAGCAATTGTCCATCAGACGCAAAAAGCATTTCTTCGGTCAGTGCAAATCCCAACCCCTGGGTCATTCCACCCTCCACCTGCCCGGTGGCTGTTAGCGGATTGATCACCCTGCCGCAATCGACAACCATCAACAACCGTTCGACTGTGATCTCCCCTGTCTCAGTATTCACAACGATTTCCGCAAACTGGGCGGCAGTAGGCGGTGGACTAACCGGGCTTACATGTGAAGCAGCTGCAATGATTTGGTGCTGATTTTGCTGGTGCAGGCTGTTCAACGCGATTTGCTCCAAAGTCAGGCGTTTGCCATCCCCAGCAGTCACCCCTCCATTTTCGAGTTTCAACGAACCAGGATCCTGCACTTCCATCATCAAAGCCGCGTGGTTCAATATTTGCTGCTTCACGTCTTCAGCAGCTTTTTTAACTGCCTGCCCGCTCAGAAAAGTGGTACTGCTGGCATATGCCCCTTTGTCAAACGGAGTGAAATCAGTATCAGATGAATACGTAACAATGTCTTCCACGTGAATTCCCAATACTTCTGCTGCAATCTGAGTCAGTACCGTATCTGAACCTGTGCCGAGATCTGATGCGCCAATAAGCAGGTTGAAAGAACCATCATCATTCATCTTCAGTACCGCTGACGCCAGGTCGACTCCGGCAACAGAACTTCCGTGCATCGCCACGGCCACACCGATTCCACGCCGTAATTTACCTGTCTGCCCGGTATAGAGCTTCCGTTTCGCATAAAAATCAGTCGCTTTCAATCCAATATCCATGCATTGCATCAAGCCGCTGCTTTGCAGCGTTTGCTTGACCCCGGCTCTGCCCTCTCCCAGTTGAGAGGAGAGATGCATCATGTCGCCTACCTTGATCCAATTATCTTTTTTGAATTGAACAACATCAAGTCCCAACTTATCGGCAATCTCTTCCATCAGGACTTCAATTCCATAAATACACTGCATCGTTCCGTATCCCCTGAATGCACCGGCAGGAGGTGTGTTCGTATATACGACATCACTCAAAAATTTGGCGTTGGGAGGATTATACAGAGTCAGGCCTTTAAAGCCGCCCACCATGTTGACACTTAAGCCGTGTGTGGCATACGCGCCTGTATCACCAACCAGATTAAGTTGAGTTGTGGTTACACGATTGTTCTTAATTCCCACTTTATAGCGGATAATTTCCGCATGCCGCGAACGGGCACTGGTAAATTCCTGTTTACGCGTATACTCCAGCCGCACTGGCCGGCGTGTCGTTAGGGTAAGTTGAGCACAAAGGTCCTCAATCAGCATCTCTTGTTTTCCGCCAAAACCACCTCCAAGACGAGGTTTCACTACCCGGATCTTTTTAATTGGCATACCGATCAACGGTGCAATAATGCGCCGGATGTGGAAGGGAACCTGGTTGCTGCTGCGAATGACCAGACGTTCATCCTCATCCAGATAGGTGATGCACACATGCGGCTCCAATTGGGCATGCTGTTGCCGCTGGGTCCGGTATTCACCCTCAAATATATGGTCGGCTTCAGCGAACCCCTTCTCGATATCGCCAACCTTTGCATCGATGTGGTTGGCAATGTTATGCTCGCGGTTGAAAATGCCTTCGGTATCTGATTCATCATGAATGATCGGAGCACCGTCCTGCATGGCAAGTTCCGGGTCGATGACAACCGGCAGTAATTCATATTCAACATCTATCAAGTCCAGAGCAGCCTGAGCGGTCTCCGGAGTCTCTGCCGCCACTACGGCAACACGGTCTCCCACGTGACGAACCTTATTATCCAAGGAAACCTGGTCAAATGGCTGTGGTTGCGGGTAACTTTGCCCGGCGCTGGAATGCTTGACCCGCGAAATATCTTTCCAGGTGAGCACCGCGTGAACCCCGGGCAGCGCACGTGCTTTGCTGGCATCAATCTTAACGATCCGTGCGTGGGCATGCGGGCTGGTTAGCAAGGCTGCATAAAGCATTCCGGGGATGTAAAAATCATCTGTAAAGACAGGTTTACCTGACGCCAGTTTTTTAGCATCCACTTTTGCCTGTGGTTTTCCAACAATTTTAGTGGATGGCAATGACGGCGGAGAAAAAATCAACGGCGGCAATGGATTCCTGCTCCGGTCTTTGCGATAATAGACCTCGGGAATATCGGGGACTTCGGAACGATCAGATAAGTTAATATGAACGGGTTCGAAGGAAGGAGGGATTTCACCCCGCCGCATGGCTGCAGCCATTTTGACCGCACTCACTCCCCGTGCATATCCCGTGCAACGGCATAGAACAGAGTTCAACCCTCTTCTGATTTCATCCTCTGTTGGGTCGGGATTTTTATCCAGCAGGGCTTTTGCCGAGAGGATCAAACCTGGTGAACAATAGCCGCATTGGATGGCTCCCGCGTCGATGAATGCCTGTTGAATGGGATCCAGCTTGCCATCCCGGCTCAAGCCCTCGAGGGTTATGATCTCCTTACCTGCTGCGTCGACTGCTTTGATCAAGCAACTGCGTACTGGTTTTCCATCCATGAGCACGGTGCATGCACCGCATTCGCCACTGCCGCATCCAAATTTCACACTATAGAAAAAAGCACTGCGAAGCGCTCTGAGTAAAGTAACTTCCGTGCCAACGGTAAGTTTACACTCTGACCCATTGATCTTTAGCGTTATTTCTTGTTTTTGTCCCACAGCAAACGCTCCTTTAGCATGAACAGCTTGATGAGTGCGTTGATTTATATAGAATACAACATTCACCAATGGATGTGAATCATGAAACCAAAGCCCCCGCCCTGAAGAATCTTTGCTGAAACAAAGCGCCTTAAATGTATTACAATATTTATCATAGCTATTTTTCCTGCATAGTGTCCTTATTGTCAGCTGTTGATTGAACTTAACTCATTTACTGACCATATAAAGCTCACCATTGCAGTATAATATTTGACAACACAACACAACAATTGAGCTCATTAACTCTCCTATAAGTACGGTTTCTTTGCACGATTACTTTTCTAGATTATTTCAAGACAAAGAAAAAGGAGGTGATGCAACAGAGATGTAAAGTGATTTCATTGGTACTTCTACTATGAAAGATTTTACAAGAAAAGCTAAAGGAGAAAAAATGACCAAAAAATTGTTCCCAATCATCAGCATTCTGCTGATCATCGCGTTTGCACTGGCCGCATGTGCAAAGCCCACCACCGCCCCCACTGAAGTAGTCCAACCCGAAGTTCCTGCAGCGACAGAAGCACCAGTTGCCGCCACTGAAGCCCCCGCCGCAACTGGTGAATTGTATTACCTTAACTTCAAGCCTGAAATTGCCGAAACGTACGCTAAGATCGGTGAGGCGTGGAAAGCAGAAACTGGCAACACGCTTAAGGTAGTCACGGCAGCATCCGGAACCTACGAGCAGACGTTAAAGTCAGAAATTGCAAAAGCTGACGCACCAGTCCTGTTCCAGATCAATGGACCTGTGGGATATGCTTCATGGAAGGATTACTGCGCCGACCTGTCAGGTATTGAATTGTATTCGCACCTGCTCGACAAAACCATGGCGGTCACCAGTGGTGACGGCGTATACGGCATCCCATACGTGGTTGAAGGCTATGGCATCATCTACAACAACGCGATCATGAACAAGTATTTCGCGCTTGACGGTGCCAAAGCTGCTTCCATGGATGAGATCAACAGCTTCGCTAAGCTAAAAGAAGTTGTGGAAGACATGACCGCCAGGAAAGCCGAATTGGGCATTGAGGGTGTGTTCTCCTCTACTTCTCTGAAACCAGGCGAAGACTGGCGCTGGCAGACCCACCTTGCCAACCTGCCGATTTTCTATGAATTCAGAGACAACAACATCAACACCGGCGATCCTGCTGCAACAATGGAAGTAACCTTCCAATATGCCGATAACTACAAGAATATTTTTGACCTGTACCTGAACAATTCGGTAACTGACCCCAAATTGTTGGGCAGCAAGAGTGTGGATGATTCCATGGCAGAATTCGCCCTGGGTAAATCCGCCATGGTGCAGAACGGAAACTGGGCATGGAACCAGATCAAGGGTGTTGAAGGTAACACTGTCCTTGCAGAAGACATCAAATTCCTGCCCATCTACATGGGCATGCCAGGCGAGGAAAAACAGTCCATCAGCATCGGTACCGAGAACTTCTATGCCATCAACTCGCAGGCTTCACCTGAGAAACAGAAGTTAGCCGCAGATTTTATCATGTGGCTGTTCAGCAGCGATACGGGCAAGAATTTTGTAACCAATGAACTGGGATTCATCGCCCCATTCGATACCTTCGCTGATAACGAAAAACCAACCGACCCGTTATCTCTTGAAGTCATCCGCTACATGAGCAACACTGACTTGTACAACGTGGCCTGGAACTTCACCGTGTTCCCAAGCCAGACCTTCAAGGACAACTTCGGTGCAGCTCTGCTGCAATATGCACAGGGCACGACCACCTGGGATGATGTGAAGACGTTGTTCATCGAACAGTGGAAGACCGAAAAAGAACTTGCCGCACAATAAAGAACCGTTTTTGCACAAATAACCTACCCCGCACCGGTTCCCGGTGCGGGGTACTGAAACCATTTAGCTGAAATCTTATCAGCGCAGGAGAGTTACTGTGCATAACATGCCCAAGAAATACTATGCGCTTTTCACCCTTCCAACGATCATTGCTTTCGCGATCGCCTTTCTGATTCCTTTCCTGTATGGAATCTTCCTTTCATTTACCAGCTTCAGAACTGTAACCGATATCACCTGGGTGGGTTTTAGCAATTATGTCCGGGCTTTTACCGACGACAATAATTTTATTCATGCCCTGTGGTTTACAGTACGTTTCGCCATCGTTTCGCTGATCCTAATCAACCTGGTAGCTTTTGCACTTGCGCTTCTTCTTACTGGTGGTGTGAAGGGCACAAACTTTTTCCGAACCGTATTTTTTATGCCCAACTTGATCGGCGGCATTGTTCTGGGTTATATCTGGCAGTTGCTCATTAATGGTATTCTGTTGAATTTCGGTGTTGATCTCACGTATAGTGCAAAGTATGGTTTCTGGGGCTTGATAGTATTGATGAATTGGCAGCAGGCCGGCTACATGATGGTTATCTATATTGCAGCCATCCAAAGCATCCCCACAGAAATGACCGAAGCAGCCAAGATCGACGGTGCAAATGGCTGGCAAATCATCAGGAATATCACCGTCCCCATGGTCATGCCGGCAATCACCATTTGTACCTTCCTCACCGTAACCAATTCGTTTAAACTTTTCGATCAAAACCTGGCTCTCACAGCCGGAGCTCCCGCCAGGGAGTCAGCCATGCTGGCGTTGGATATTTACACGACCTTCTACGGCCGCGTTGGATACGAAGGCGTCGGTCAGGCTAAAGCTGTGGTGTTCTCTTTGATCGTTGCATTAATCGTGATCCTGCAGATGAGACTCACCAGAACCAAGGAGGTAGAGAGATAATGAACACAAAAAACAGGGTTCAAAACGCCATCTCGTTTGCTGCATTGCTCCTCCTGGCTGCATACACGCTCGCTCCCATCTTGATCGTTCTGATGAACTCCTTCAAGGGCAGATTCTTCATTTCAGACGCTCCTTTTACATTCCCCACAAGCGAAACCTTTGTTGGAATCAAGAATTACTTGAGCGGGATCGAAAAAACCGGATTCATTAAAGCATTTGGTTATTCCCTGTTCATCACTGTCTTTTCTGTGGCAGCCGTGGTCTTCTTCACTTCCATGACTGCCTGGGCGATTACCCGGGTGAAATCCAAGCTCAGTTCATTCTTCTATTACATGCTGGTCTTTTCAATGATCATCCCCTTCCAGATGGTGATGTTCACCATGTCAAAAATGGCGAATATCCTACGCCTGGATAACCCCATCGGTATCATCGTTCTTTACCTGGGCTTTGGAGCGGGATTATCGGTATTTATTTTCAGTGGATTCGTCAAAAGCATCCCCCTTGAAATCGAAGAGGCAGCCATGATGGACGGATGTAATCCGCTGCAGCTTTACTTCCTGGTGGTGTTCCCCGTTCTGAAACCCGTCACAGTTACTGTCGCCATTCTGAATACGATGTGGATATGGAACGACTACCTGCTCCCTTACCTGGTGATTGGGAACAACTATAAAACCATTCCCATTGCCGTTCAATACTTGCAGGGTGGTTATGGCAGCCGGGATATGGGTGCGATGATGGCCTGCCTGGTAATGGCGATCATCCCGATCATCATCTTCTACTTTACCAGTCAGAAGAGCATCATCAAGGGTGTAACTGCTGGAGCTGTAAAAGGATAGGTTGTACCCAAATGAGTTTTCAAAAAGCTATCCCTATCCGGGATAGCTTTTTTGATTCAGCCAGTTGAGATTTCCGCCTCGTTCCGGTTACTACGGATTCCACCAATCTGTACAACTCGGTCGCGCCGATCAATCCTGCCTTTTTTCTAGTCAGTAAAAGGTGCCTGCCGGGAGATACTCATAGCTGCCGGTAATTACTGGATCGTACTCAATCGAGTAAAGAATGGAATTCTCAAAAATTTCGTCGATAGCTGCCAGTTCATCTTGAGAAACCACTGCAGCAATTTTGTGCTGCCGTTTTCCACATTGACCAGTAAATGTGAAAGACGAAATTTTCCAGGAAGATTAATAAACATGCAAGACCAATTTTTCAATCCTTCCGGAGAGCCCATTCCCCGACGAAAAAGACACCCTGGAAGGTGTCTTTTTCGTTCTTTAATTATTACTCATTTTTAAAATAAATAAATGACTTCATGGGAACTTAGGTAAATCGAAGTCTCAATTATTCTTTACTCACCTTCAGCAGTATCATAGCGGCAACCACAACCAGCACCATCATGATTGCCACGATCCACCAGACATTGGTCAGGAAGAATCCCATGACATGATCGAAGAAGGTTTGATCGGTTTCGCCAGTATGCAGAAGATCGACCTCAGAACTTGATACATCTCCGGTGATGCTTTTCTCATCCGAAACAATCGGAGTAGGTTCTGGTGTTGAAGTGGGAAGTGGAGTAGGAGTGAACGTGGGTTCAGCCGTGGGGATTTGGATTAACAGCGTGGAAGCTTGTACGGGAATAGAAGTGGCCTCCACAGCAGGTGCATTTACAACCACATTGATCATAGATTCAACCTTGACGGAAGGTATCTCAATTCCGTCACGGGATGAAAGCTGTATATTTGTAAAAGCAATCTGTGATTCGCCCTGCCCCAATCCTTTGAGATAAATCACCAACAGGACTCCACTCCCGCTTTTTGGTTCGCTGGGGCTGTACTGAGCCATCACAAATCGTGCAATCCCTTTTTCATTGTCAACCGTGTTGTAGAGCACCAATCCCGGATCAAGGAAATTTCCAAGCGCCATTTGTACCCCCGGCATGGATGGATCGGCATCTTCAGCTGTGAGCACAGTAGGATCAAACTTCATCTGAATATCCAATCCATATAATCCGTTGACGTTTTTGATCTCAACAGGAATTTCAATCCGTGCATCAGGAGCTATGGTGAACTGGGTGAAAACTCCCACCTGGGTTGGATCGGACGATTGCCCGGCAACATACCTGGTCGGTATTATTAATAGAAAACAAACAAGTACCACTAAACTCACTTTACTGAGATGAATCTTCAACATGAATAAGTCTCCTTAAGTTTATTTCCTGCGATTGTTCCTTCGCTTGACAATCAATAAGATCAACAGTAGCAGAAGGAGTAATAAAAAAAGTGAAATGCCGCATAACATTGTATTTAACTTCTGAAGTTCTTCTGCTGCTCCCAATGTTATGGACTTAGCTGTTTTTGTAAGCTCAACGGAAACAGTTGGTGTCATCTGGTTTTTAATGGCTGCTGTGGCTGTATAATCGGGCGGCAAAGGAGTGACTGTTACATGAGTTGCTCGCGCGGTGAGAGTCATGAAGTAGTTAATGGGACTTGTAGGTGTTTGAGATTTCACCAGGGTGGGCAAAACAAAGCTTGTGGAGGTTTTCGTAACAATCTTTGTAGGCGTTCGCGTTGGTGTGCGGGTAGGTGGAACCAAGGTGGAGAATTTCGTCGGGGTGCGTGTAAATGTAGGCTTATTGGTGGGTGCTGGAGTAACCGTACCAGTGGAAGTTGAAGTAGAGGTAGATGTAAGTGTAAATGTTGGAGATGGTGTATTGGTTGGTGGTGCAGAAACAATAATGTCACCATTGGATATTGCAGGATGCCATTCAGTGCCATTGACATCTGCAAAGATCACAGAGGAAATCGTTACCGGTGAGCTCCCAGAGGTCAATCCCCTAAAATTCAGGTTCAACAAAGTACCACTTCCCGTTGCTCCCGGAGTATTATTCTGAACAAAGACCAGCCAGAGACTTCCAGGACTGCTCTCTTCCTTCACCATGAGAAGATTGGAAAGCAAACCGCCATGCGACCAGGTATCCAACGAAACCACGGAAGGATCATAAGTAATGGTGATATCGAACCCACTCATACCATTGCCATTTTGAACGTTGATCGCCACTGATTTGGAATCGCCAATTTCGATCGTTGTGGAAGAAGGAGAGACCGAAATCTGTGAACCGCTTTGTGCACCGGTCATTTGGTTGGGTACAAGAATTGCTGTAAGAACCAGGCAGAGCACCAATCCGATGAAGACTGCTTTTTTTGTTGCGGGAGCTTTGGTTTTTTTATTCATATGCCACCTGCTTAAGATAATTTTCTAAAAGCACAAATTCAGAGACTCCTTTCAGAGTTCTGAATCATGATGAGCGGGTGAAAAAATAGTTTCATTAATTGATCATGATTATTTTCAAATTACACTGAACTCCGAAATACAAATAGCGTTTACAGGGATGCCACAAAAAGAGTGGTGCAGGCCGGTTAATACCGGCCTGCACAGAAAACATGTGTTTATGGTAACCAGGATACGTAAGCAGTAGCTGAGGTCAAGTTATAGTTACCGCCAACAATAGTGAGGTCAAAAATATCCACCCTGTTGCTGAAGTTGACGTCGCCTGTGCTTGCCGCACCAGTGGCACCATATTGAGCACCAATTGCGGTGGCATCACCCAATCTGACTTCATTATCACCAGTTGCATCACCACCTTTTAATTCCAGAGCAGCAAGAACAGTGTTAGCACTGACTGCCTTGGTCTTCGCCAAATCCACGGTCACATTCAGATAGCGCGGTTGGTTGGTAGTAATCACGTAGCTGGCAACTGGTACGTTGGTAAAGGTCGTATTGCCAGTGATGACATCCAGGCTTGTAGCGTAGAAGGGACCATACAGCGCAGGGGTAACCATGGTCAGGGTCACGGGGATGCCCGAGCGTACGGTGCGACCCTGCATCGAGAACGTTCCGGTTACCGTGTAGTTGGAATTTACAACGATATCCGATTTGGTGTATGAAGCCAAAATCGCATCGGGATCAAAGGATGCATCCACCAGGTTGACGGATAGTCCAACGGTTCCTGCTGCAGAGAACGTCACACGGAAGGTGTAGGTTTGATCCGATCCATCATTTGCAAGGGGTGCAGGGAGATCAACGATACCACCAACTACAGTGGTCCATGTGCCGCCGTCATTGTATTCAAGCACTGTTCCAGCTGGCAGGGTGAAGTTGAACTGGGGATCAGCATAAGCCACACCAGTCGTAGGATTGTTCACCGTCAGGGAAAATTCTTGTCCGAATCCCTGGGCAAAAGTGGCATCCAGATCTTGTGCAGTCAAGGCGGGGAATGCAGTGATCACGTTGACAGCGCCGTCAGCCAGTGCCGCGGCATAGATGTTGTTGGATGAGCCGGATGCAGGAGCCATGGAGAAGGCATCCGCTGCCTCAACAAAATCGAGATTTCCCGCTCCGCCGGTTGCTGCTGCGGTGAAAGTGGCGGTGAAGAGGGTCTGCGTTCCGCTGACTGGAGTGTAATTATTGGCATAACCAGCAAAGGAGATCGTTCCCGCTGTCGCCGTATCCAAAACAGAAGTTCCGCTGACCGGACTGAAAGCAGTGCCTTCAGTGGTCGAAGTCAAAGTGAGCAGCTCGGTTGGATATGCCAGGTCGAAATCGGCACCCATGGCGTTGACGAAATTACCACTCACTGTGTAGGTGATCGTGTATCCGGGCAGAACGTTATCCAACCAGGGAGTCCCGGTGGAAACCATGGACAAATCCACATGCGTCCAGGGGTCGTAATCCACATTTCCGGCATTAGTCGGAGCGGCGGCAGTTCCCCAGGAATTGTATTCGGCGTTCAGTGTTGACGGGGATGAAACGCCCACACCAGTGATGACATTGAACAGGTTGCCCTGGATCTCCACAACACCGGAAGGTGTGGTGGTAAAGGTCACGCCATTTCCACCAAGGTTATGGATGTAGTTGTTGATGATTTGAACATCCGTGATCGCACCGGCAAAATTGATGCCGCTGCCGGTTGTCTGACCGGTGCCGTCGATTTCAAGTCCCTCGATGATCACGTTGGTCAATCCGGCTGCTACATCGATGCCATTGGAGCCGTTGGTCGGTACACATTTGGCGCCGCCAAGGCTCTCGGTGGTCACGCGAGTATAGTCCGCATTGACAACGAAGCAGGGAGATGAATTACTGATGACCGCACCATTCAAGAGCAGGATGGTCAAATTGGGATTATTAATTTGATATCCGCCAGAGATGGGAGGAACGATGCCTGAAAAGACGATCGTTGTACCTGCAGGAGCATTGTCGATGGCGGTTTGGATTTCATCTGCGGTTAAGGTGGCAGGAATGATGATCTTTCCATCCGCATCCGGCATGAAAGTTGTGCAGGCTGCATCCGCGCACCAGGGGGCGAAGGTGACATTTCCGTAAATCTTACCAGAAGCGGGGCCACTAGCGCTGCCGAACCAGTTGGGTGATCCGTCAATCAGGTTTGTGGTCTGATTAACGATGTCACCATAAGCAGAACCATCAATACCGGTGTAAGTTTTCCCATTTCCAGTAAATTGCACGTTGGAAATTGACACACCCGTTGGTCCAGTGTTAGTCTTGCCTGGTTCTCCGAAGCGAATACCGCGTTCATTTCCAGAGAAGGTACCACCATTGATCGTAACCCCAGTCAATGTGGCTGGATTTGCAGCATAACTGGTATCGCCACCAGTACCACGGGCTTTGATCATAATTGCCGCACCTTCAACGGCTTCGAGGCCATTGCCTGTTGCGGTAACATTGTTGAATACCAGGTTTTGATAGGTACCGGATTTCAGGTTGAAATCCAAACCTGCACCATGTCGATTCGCCAAAACAGTTTGGTCAGGAATATGCGATCCGTTATTGATGATCTGAACGTTAGTGAAGGTGGCGTCAGACATGCAGTCTGCATAAAGTCCCTTCATGTAGTTGTTTTGGATAATGGAGTCTGATACAGTAACAAAATCCACCCGGGTTCCATCTCCAAGGGGGGACTGTTCCGCATAAAAACCCATGTTGAACCCGTCGATGATCGAGCCCGAAATACTGAGGTGACTCAATTTGTGTGACTGTGTCACTCTGAAACCTATTCCGGCATTTGCTGGACTGGCTTTTAGATTCACATTGACCAAATCAATATAGGAAATCGGGGAATATGTTGTTCGAATTCCCGAAGGTCCTTCAATTTTGAGGTCCTTGATCTGGATGGGTGAACCCTCAACTCCAGATGCACCGAGCAGGACCGCTGGATTTCCACCAGTTATGATTGTTGAATCTATACCTGCGCCAATAATTGACACGCGCTTATTCAGATTAACCTGACCAGTATACGTTCCCGGAGCGACCTTGATCGTATCACCGGCAGCAGCTTTGGTGATGGCTGCCTGGATTGAGGAGAAATCGATCGGGCCAGTGGCTGATATGTGCTTGATGTAATGAGTCGAGCTCTCAGCCAGGTACCAGACATGCCATGTATCTTCAACCTTTACAACCGTTGGTTCTGCACCGCGGGCATCAATGATGGGATTACCGGCGCTTGTGGTCCATGATAGCCCATTGCTCGAATAGGCAAAGCCCAATTTTTGGGTGCTGCCGCCGGAGTACCACATAAAATAGGTGCCGTCTTCATAAACCACCATTGGTTGTGCAACTATAGATGCATCCCAACCGCCAGAAGCACTTAACACAGGTGATCCGCTGTTTGCAAGAACATAAGTCCCGTCCAGTGTTGTTGAAGTGGCGAGATAGATGGATTGGTCTGTAGAACTTTTCTTTGCCTGGAAAAACAATTTGTATTCTCCCCCATCATTAACCAACGAAGGAGCGTCAAACTTTAATGTTCCTGTAGGAAGACCATCTGCACCCAGTATTAGACCAACCGATGACCAAGCAATTCCATCACTGGAACTATACAGGTAAAACTCAGTCTCTCCTGTTGGTCCATAGTTGACCATGTAGAATGTACCGCTCTCAAAAATGACAGCCGGGCTGGATTGTGATGCTCCAAGGCCTGCGGTCAGGTCTCCAGCACCAAATACTGCTGGTTCCGTTGATGAAGTATGGTAAATCGGCCCACCTTCAGTGTTTCCGGTATACCACATATGATAGTAAGTTCCATCAAAAACCACGTGGGGACGGCCGGTAACGCCAACCTGGCCTGTTTCAGTCCAATTTGCCACGTAAAGGGTCTCGCCAGAAGCGGCGGCCTGCACATCTGCAGCGGGGAGGGCAGCAAACACCATCCCGGCGATCAGCAGCAGGGAAAACAAACGAAAAATTGTTGATTTCTTAAACATGATATGATTTTCTCCTGTTTGAATGTGTTTCGTTCTGGAGTACACATGCACGCATAGTAACTGGTACGAGACCAGCTTGTGCGATTCATAAATGTGTCTGCAACCACCTCCCCCCCAGTAGATTTCAATGCTTAACGTTTGCCTTTTTCTACTTTTCTGCCCCACCTATAAGATTGTGTATCCCCATAAAACTACAATTAAGAGTTAATGATGCCAGCAGCAGTTTACGTCTAATTATTCCTTGTCTATTCACCATGCAGCGCTCTACCATAAGCGTTGTTCTGCACGTAAAGAGGGAACCATAGACTCGAACACCCTGCCCAAGCGGTCAGGTTGTCAATAGACTTTTTTTGTATTTTTGAGGTAATTCTCTTTGATGGCCCCCATTTTTTATTCTTTTCACATTATAAAGAGAAAATAAATATTAAGCAAATGATATTCGTCATTTGTTGGCTGTTAGTAAGGTGGCTTTGCTTTCTGAAAATCGTCGATCAGAAAACCTCGATTCAAAGTTCAAATCGATTCCAAATATCACCAGTAAATTTCTTGAATATTGAAAAAAAATAACAATATTTTCCACTAATAATGTGAAAGTACTATATCCAGGAAGAAAATTTTATTCAATTGACATTTGTCAATGTTTAATCATAAGTAATTCAACTATTTGCGTGAATACAAAAATATTATTACCGTATTGGAATAGTTATCTATAAATGTCCACTTATCGAAGACTTGCTAGCCACCCGGCACTGTAGGGGTTTCCGTAGGTGTGGGGGTTGGTGTCTCCGTATCTGTGGCAGTCGGAGTAGGTGTGCGTGTCGGGGGCGGCGACTTGGTTCGGGTCGGTGTACGCGTGAGGGTTGGTGTTTTAGTTCGGGTAGGTGTGCGCGTCAGAGTTTGCGTCCGTGTCGGTGTCGCGGATCTCACCCGGGTTGGAGTGGCCGTAGGAAGCGGTGTGGAATAGACGTTGATATTTGCCGTGTTTCCTTCAGAAATTGCGTCTACATAATCCACAGCCACCCTGCAGATCGGATCTAGATTGGCGGCTACGTGTTCCCAATCCATTTCATCTTTAGCCCGCCAGGTGCGGCTCATAGCCTTCCACAAACAACCTGGTCCGGCGTTGTAATTTACCAGGGTGAAGCGCCATAAATCGTTGTACTCACTGACCTTGCCTGCCGATTTACGGGTCAGATTATAGATCATGCGGTTTACCTGTGCACAGTTGCCATACATTGTCTCTGCAAATATTTTGATGCTAAATTCCACCTCATCAAGATTCACCCTCAATGGGCACTCTTCGCAGGAGACGTCTGCAGCTCTGACCAACGCACCACGCAAGACAGCTTGCTGTTCTTCCTCCAGATTTCCATACCCCTTGCGGCAAGTCGTTCTCGAGTAGATCATCGGACAAAATTCAGAGTAGAAGTCGGGATTCCAAAGTAAAGCAGCGTCCGCACCCTCCTCGGTTAGCTGTCCCAATCCCACTTCTTCAGCGCCAAGAAAAATGCCGGGCCAAAGCTGGGATTCGCGGATAAAGAGATTTTTGAGTAATTTTCCGGGAACACCTGTATCTATAGCAATTTGCAGAATCTCATCATCGAACTGGTTCTGCCAGGCTATGGCAGCCTCAGCGGCCATCTCCATCCCGCACCGGCTGGCTATGTTCCCCGTGATCAATCCCCCGCCGGTACAATTACTTGCGTCCACCATACCATTCTGGATTAGCATGGCAGAGAGAAAATAGAGAGATTGTGTTGAATTCAGGTCCGATGCCTCTGCAGGTGTGTCCAGCCATTCAGGAGGACCCTGAACCTCTGGAAAGACCTGCCAGATGGAAGCGCACGATGAATGCTGTTCACCTCTCCATTGCGAAGAGAGTACCTCGATGGAATAAACAAGGGTGGAACTCAAACCATCTGCTTCATCCGTTTCAACCGGAGTCACCCTGACCAGCGCAGTAAACTCATCAGTGGTATTACCGCTCAACGCCACCCCCCAAAAAGTGAGATCAACCCCATTTGCATCAGTTGGCGAGAGGGATAATTCGCAAGAGCTGGCGGAGCATGAGAACGATTCTCCATCAAGTTCACCTTCGATGCTGACCACCTTTTCATATTGAGGGGTATCCTCGCTGACGAGTCTAATTGCAGGAATGCCCTGGCAATAGCCTTCTTCGGACATGCAGCTGGAAGGATCCAACCAGATGGGGGGCATCGGCAATGCTGCTGCCGGTTCCTCCGCAACTGTTTGGGTCCCAATTAATTGAAGGTACACTTCCCGGCACGCGTCCCCTTCTGTAGCAGAGCAGGTGGTCGAATCAATATATTTCTGCTGCAGCGTGGAACCGCAGAAACTCAATACCTCAGCAGGTGTTGGAATTCCTTCATGCTTGACGTTGATTTCACAGGCAATGGATTGGTCTACTGAATAGATCAGCCACCAGGTATATTGAATAACCGGGCCAGGGGTTGAAGTTGCATCGCTCTGCAAGAACATTCCGCTTTTGGCGGAAACGGGTTGAATTTGATTAAATTCAATAATCCCTGCCAAAAATAGAATGGCAAGCCCAACCTTAAGAACCGATGTCCACGATTTCTCCAATTTCTTCCCCTGACCAATTCCCTTCTGTCACAGCGTTATAGAGAACTGATCGAACCATAGGAATTCAGTGAAATGATCCGGTTACCTTAAAAACCATATAGATTAATGCTTACCAGGTAATGATCCCCGCAACGAAATGTAAGCCTATTGTATAACAAGTGGTTGGATTTTCAAATTATAAAAACAAGAGCAGGTACAACCGTCTTCTGCCTGTCGAATACTTGTATCTACGAAACGTTTTATTCGGCTGTAAACGAATCTTCCAATTGCTCAGATATGATCCGCAGTAATACATCCAGGTCAAATGGCTTTTGTAGAAGGACACACCCTGTATTTGTAAAGAATTTTTCGTTTTCTTTACTGATCAAGTCTCCAGTGGTGAAAATTATCTTGTTGGATAGTTCCGGAGCTCTTCGATTCACTTCCTGGTAAAACTGAATTCCACCCATTCCCGGCATACTCATATCACAAACGATCAGATCATAGTTTTGCTTCTCGATCAATTCCAATCCGTAAAGCCCGTTCGAAGCACCATCAACCGTATACCCGTTTCGAATGAGTAATCGCTGGATAATTTCCAACACATTCACTTCATCATCGATAATTAATATACGTGATGGTGCTTTCAGAACTACTCCCGGCAGTTGATTGATTTTAACTTCTTCTTCAAGAAATCGACGGATTGGAAGTTCAATGTAAAACTGGGCTCCACCCTCCGAACCACTTTCAGCCCAGATATGCCCACCGTGTTCCGTGATAATCCCATGACAGACTGATAAACCCAACCCGGTACCTTCACCCTCTGTCTTTGTCGTAAAGAATGGATCAAAAATCTTTGGTAATACGGATGGCGCAATCCCAATTCCATTGTCATTAAAAACGATCGAAATGAATTTTTCAGGATGTGCAACCTGACCATAATATCTTGAGGTTCCTGTTCGGGTGAAAATTTCCAGAATCCGGGAATGATTTACTTTCTCTAATGCCTGGATCGCATTATTTAACAGGTTGAGAAAGACCTGTTTCAATTGATAAGGATCTGCCGTGGTTTCAGGTAGTTCTGGATCTGGGTGAAAGATACATTGGATTCCATTTTTTATAAACTCAAAATCCACCAGTTCGATCGTGCTTTTCAAGAGTTCATTGACACTGACCGTTTTTCGTTCAGGAACATGCTGGCGGGAGAAATCCAGTAGACTGTGTACGATCCTCGCTGCTCTCTGGGATTCTGCAAGAATCTTTTTCAGGTCACGCCGTTCTGGTTCAAACAGGGTCCCCTGGTACAGATTTTCTGACATCAACTGGATAGTTATCAGCGGATTGTTCAACTCATGTGCCACACCGGCAACAAGTTCCCCGATTGCAGCCAGTTTCTCCCTCTGAACCAGATACATACGCGTCTTCCGTAAATTCTCCAGCTGGATTTGGAGATTATCAACCAATGATTGCCGGTATGCCGCATTCGCGATTAAGTTACTAACAGATGAAAGGAGATTGATCCGGTTCTCGGTAAATGGTGACTGGCTCATGACACAAAATGCACCCAGGGGTTGCCGGTGGGCAATCAATGGAATCGCTATCAAGTAATTATCACCCAGATTATCATTAACCTAACGGGTGTTTTTTTCAAGATCGGGAACCTTTTTGATGACTCCATCACGTATCACTTCTTCGATAAAGGAATACTCGGTGAAGAATTCTTCCTGTGAAATCTCCTGCCATTCTTTACCGCACTGGAACAATTCCCGTGTTTCCTTCTCTGAATCAAGGAACACCAGCGCCACATCATCCACATCACATAGCTCGATCACTTTTTTCATGATCATGCCGGGTATCTCTGCCAAAGATTGAGCGTTACGCATGGCAACGGAGAATTGTGAAATCGTATTCAACTTATCGATGTAGCGCCGTCTGCTTTCGAGCAATTGAACCTTTGCCAGAACCAATGTGATTTGTTCAACCGCCTGCTTGATCTGATCCAATTCCTGCTCGGTGAGTGTATGAGCTTGCCTGAAGCCGATGAACGCAGATCCCAGTATGTCATCATGGGAAACCATGGGGAGCACGATCACCGTGGAGACTGGAATAGATTGGATTACCTTAAAGTTACGGTATTCACTCTGTGATAGATTTTCGATGATCAAATAATCACCACATTTTTGAGACAACTTGGTGAGTGTCTCGTCGCCAAATTCCAATCGCAGGGACAATAGTTCTTTTTGTGTAGCCCCATATACTCCAGCGGGATACACCATCTGTTTTTCATCATCCCACAATCCAAATCCAGAAACATCAGAATGCGACATCTCGCTTAATTTTTTAGAGAATCTACCCAACGTCTCGTTATAATCATCCGTTTCCAAAGCTATTTGAATGAAAGAATTCAGCGATGTGTGATATTTCTTAAGATTCTCCCGCTCAGCTTCATCATCCATCCGCTCCAGCACAGCTGCGTAGACACGGCATAGCGTCCTTATCTGTGATCGTTGTTCTTCTGATAAACCATTCCCGGCTGAAAAAAGACCAAAGAATCCGCAAACCTGGGTCTCCTGTCCAATCAGTGGAACAGCAAGCAACGTTTCTCCACCACTGCCATCCCAGAATTGAACTTTTTCCGGGCGCGCTCCCTGATGTTCGTCTACATCTGAAGAACTGATTTCCTGGCCATCCAGTATCTTTTTCTGAATCCAGAATGGGATTTGAGTGGAATCGTGAGGATCGGACTTGCCTACAGCTGAAAAACGGTAATCGAACCGGCGTATCCACTCTCCTGACTCCTGGCTGATTTGAATGATCACCGCTGCGTTTGCACCAAATATCGTACATGCTTCGATCAGACTGTTCTGAATACATGTTTTTATCTCATCCGAAGTTCGATTGGAGAAAGCCCTTAATAATCCGGATAAGAGCGTGTAGAAATCAGATTCATTCTTTCGAATCAACTCGCTTGAATCCATTCTCAGCACCCATGATCAATATTTTCCATAATACGGTTTCTTTATTTTACGAGAAATCTCAGAAACAATGTTTACTTGTTTTTCGTGAAATAACCATCAGATATATACTCAACCAGCATTTCAAGCATATAGATTTCAACTTTTCTTTTCTATTCGATTCAGTTCATGTCTCATTTCGTCATCAATATCGATCATCTGAATTGAATCATCATATTGAGTAAACGAGACACTGGTCGTATTTAATAATATCTGTAACACCATCTTGATACAGGAGAGATTTGTTTGGCTCTGCTTCACAATACCTGTCAAAACGTTCACATCTTTTCCGAATCGAATCTTTTCAGCGAGTATTGTCAGGTTGCCGTCCAGTGCAGTCAGGTAATTGTTCATATAATGTGAGAGCGTAACCATTGTGATCTGAACTGCTTCAACTTTGAGCAGTCGGCGATTGGTTTCTTCCATTTGATTTCTTGTATTTCCATCATCGATCATTCTCTTAATAGTTTCCCTGGTGATATCGAACTTTGCAGGCAGGGCGATATAATCTCTCATTCCCTTTCTAAACGCCTCCAGAAGAAGATCTTTGGATACCGATGAGGATATCAAGACAACCGGGGAGTTATTAGCCGATTGGGCTAAAACCGACAAGTATTTTAATTCGGGGATTCCAGCCAGGGATTCTCCAAGCAAGATTAAGTCAGGGCTGTGCAATAGGGCTTCCTCCAACCCCTGTTTCTGCGTTTTAGCCGATAGAATCTGATATCCAAGAGGTTTTAGAATTTTTTCCTCAAAGAAAGCACGGATATCTTCGTCTGTATCTATGATGAGAACAACTCCTGTATCCATGCAACCCTCACTCCATTTAATAAACACTTAAGAATTGGTAAACACAACAACGCGCCAAATCCATTATCCATTTGGATTCGATAGATCCTTATCTGACGCAAACACGGATCACTTAACGATCAAAAACGTAAGTGCCTTGACTCTCGCTCCAGTGCAAGCCGCGTAGGGTTTTTACTTTTTCAATGCGTCTATCAAGTTCCTGTGGCGTCAGGAATAATTCAGAAGCAGCCCGCCACTTCCATTCTTCGACAGAAGCCAAGCGATTCCATTCGCCCAGTTCAATGCGCTGCATCAACCTGCGGTCGATTTCATCCACACCGAAATCATCCGGAGCAGCACGGCTTGCCGTCAGGTGTTCAATATCCGGCCAATCATACCCCGCACAACGCAAGAGTGAGGCTGGAGTCTCTGCTAACAGCTCAAGCACTTCCAGAGCTGCATTAGCATCGATCCGCTCGAAGGTTGGAGCCAGGAAGTCCAGCATCTCATGGGAACCCTGCCTGAGTTCAGCAATCACATCATCGGTAACTCCCCGGGTATCGCTTGTAGCCAACTCGCCGTCGTTATTATTCAACATTCCAAGCAATTCAACCTTTCTCCTCCAGGTGTTGACTTTGCCAACGTGAATGACTCCATACTGGCTCAAGTCGATCGATTTGAGGGCAAGCGCCAGGAATAAGAAGGTTTTGGCTGTTATCGAGGTTGCAGACAGATCCGTATCGGCAAATCGAAATTCGAGATGAAAAGGCTGGATCCCTCCGTCTTCGGTAAAGCGTAAATGCTGCAAATTTAAAAAGTTTTGATGGTCTGGGACAATCGAACTGCGATGCAATTCCTCTTGGATTTGAGCCATGGTCATATGGATTGGAGAATGGCGCACCATTTCTATATGACTGGTGTAGTTACGCCGCCGGCATAAAGATGACCGGCTGGCGCCACCGCTTGTAATAAAGCGCAGTTCCGGAGCATAACGGCGCACCAGGTTCCACAAATTTGCCAGGATGATTTCGGGAACTGGTTCGGCAAGGTTAGGGGTCAGCAGGTGAAAATGCAGCCCGCAGGTTGGACGTGCGCGGGCACCCAATTCAAGGAGCCTGGACATGATCCCCTGATATTGTTCCTGTATGGAGCGAAAATATGGTTGGCGTCCGTTAACTCGGATCTCGATACCGCAATGTTCTGGTTTTACGTCGACGACACCAAATGGTCCCAACACATCGTATGTTCCAGAAGGAACGAGAGACGCGATCACCAAATCCTCGAATTCTTTTCGTTCGAGTCTCTTTGGCGGGGCAACCTCGACCTCAGTACCAATCTTAATCACCCGGTAAAGCAAATCTTTCCAATAATTCGCCTGGGAAAATGTAAGCGTATCGTCGCGCCTTAGAACAATCGGATCCTTCATTAATAATCCTTGTAAAGTACAGAAATAGGTACCCGTTTTCAGGGTACCTATCCTTGTAGATAATATTCTTACTAAAGAGAACTGAAAATAATCTTGCAGCCATGACCTTCAGGCCAACGCTCGATAGCGACGCGACCCTTTTCTCCACTGCGTCTCATCAACGCGCTGTACACGAGCATGATCGGGCAGGTAAAGTTGTATCTTGCACCCGCGGCAATGATCTTATCGGTATTAGGAGCATTAATACAACCGTTGACAAGGACGATGGCCTGTTTCTTTTCATAATTTACCTCAAAAGTAATTTCCTTTCCGAAACCAAGCTCGTCACAAAAAATCCGATCAACTTCCCTGGCAACATCTTCAGGATTTTCGCCCGCGATTTCAAGTCCCTGTTCCTTTTCGAACATTTCCAGGAGTGCGTCACCCATACCTCTGCTCAGGGCAATGGATGTTTCGCCCAATGTATCCCACACCTCACCTGCTAAAACCTGCATTAGCATACCTGCCATTCGCAGTGTATTTTGTTTCTTTGCTTCTTCAGTAGCCATATTTCGTCTCCTATATTAAAAATATGAATGATCGATTATCGAGGGATTGCATCCCAAATTCTTGGGGAATATTCTTCAATGAGCATTCGTGCCGTACCAGGGGTGGCTTTTCTGGTAAGGACTGCAATTAATGCATATGAGCCGTCGCCCAAAAAATTCGTCATGACGTAAACCTGGTTGGTTGTCATTAAACTTTCCTCAAATGTACCAATCTTCAATTTCTCAGCAACACGTTTTCCTGCCTGCAAGGCCATTACAGCCCTGCCTGCCTGCTGATCAGCTGTATCAGCATCGTTGAGCGTTGATTCTCTTGCGATAGAAACACCGTCAAGACCGCAAATAGACAATATCAGTAAATCACCGCCTATCTCTCCACGGAGTTCTTTGAGAATATCATTTAGTTTTGACATTATGCTCTCCTTTTCCTGTTGATCTCATCTACCGTGGCATCGCTTTGGCAATGCGTTCGACATAAACCTTGCTGATCAAGCGCATGTTACCAAGGCTGCCAGATTTCCGATCAACAATCACGAATAAATAGTGCGCTTGATCTCCTGGCAGGTAAATTGCCATAAGGAATGCATCCTCAGTTTGAAGTACAATATCTTCCATCGTACCCAAAGATATTTTTTCGTTGTTTGTCCCAAGCAGTTTCATTAAAACAGACATTTGTGCGGCCACCTGCTCAGGATTCACTTTTCCTTTTGTCTTTTGTGCGATGGTGAGACCATCCATCCCTGCAACGGCGCAGGCCATAAAACCATTTAACTCGCCGCTCACCTCTTCCAGCAATTCTTCAATTCTTTGTGCCATAAATGGTACCTCCCGGTTTCCTTTTTGGTCTGTTGTATCGAAATTCGGATCTATGTTTTCTTCATCGAGCCGCCTCATACCCTCCATTAACAAGCCAGACCAGCTTCTGTTAATCGAAGTTTTGGGCGAGTCAACTTCATTCACGAGTGTAAAAGCCCCTTCATCCCAGGCAAGAATTCTATATACAGCCTCCTCTCCCTCTAAATCATCAAATGAAGCATGAACAACTTCTCCATCGTTCAAATACAGAACAGCTTCCCCGTTAGTGTTCCTGATTGTAATTTTTGCTTTCTTCCGATCAACACAATTGTGCTGAATCAAATCAGCAATTGACATGTCGTGAATGTTTCCCTGTAGGCTCATGGCTTATTTCCAGTAATTCGACCAGATATCGATAATCTTTTTTATCGCGGATGAAGTGACGCGACGATAACTGGTGGCACGATCAGGAACCATCACCGAAAGGATAAGATCAAAATTGTTTGCCTTAAACGACCGGCAGATGAGGTGTTTTCCATCCGTATCCACCAGAGAAATTTCTTCGGAGCCAGAGAATCCCAATTGCTTCGCAACCTGGACGGCAGTTTTCTGAATAAAGGCCACGACAGCAGATTGCCTGTCTGCATTCATACCTTCACCCGCTGCTGAAGCTATGGCCAGACCTTGTGCGTCCGTGATCACGGAAATGGGAAAACCTCCTTCCAGATTCATTTCTTCGAGTAACTGGGTAAGCTCATTCGATCCATTTTTTACATTCTGTTTGTCCATATTTTTCCCTTTCGTGTTATCTGGTCATCACTCGTTGAACCCTGGTCACAACATTGCGTGTAATAGCTTTTAATGTCTCAAATACGCCATCTCCCTGAAGGGCAACGGCCGGATAGATCGGAAGATTGTGAATATGGAGGGTTGCCCGGATCACTGATTCAGACAGCGCGTCCGGCAAATCCTGCTTGTTCACCTGCACAACAATAGGGATCCAGGTCATGGGAGTTTCGAACGACGATAGATGAGTGTGCATATTCTCCCAGGATTCGCGGTTCGCATTGATCCGGTCAGGCTGTGAATCTGCAACAAAAACAACACCATCTGCACCGCGTAGTACAAGTTTACGAGTCGCCTCGTAATAGACCTGCCCTGGCACTGTGTACAGTAAAATTTTTGGCGTCAGATTACCGATCTTGCCCAATTCCAACTGTAAATAGTCAAAATAAAGAGTTCGGTCTTCGTGGGTTTTAAGGGAAACCAATTCACTCCGATGGTCCGCATCCACCTTGGCATAAATCTGCTCAAGGTTTGTGGTTTTTCCACTAAGAGCCGGCCCATAATAAACGATCTTTAATTGCAGTTCACGCTGCTTCCAGTTGATATGCATAGTGTTCATCCATTCCAGATACTGCTAAGGGAGTCACCGTAAAGCTCTGCCAATTTTTCGTCATCAAAACCAATATCGAGCGAATCGATCTCATTTTCAGGAGTGGAGATGATCTCGGCAATTTGTTTCGCGGATTCCTTCACCAGCAAACGCGACCAACCCAATGGGGTACGGGTAGGAACCAGGCAAAGCAGTACTAATTCCTTTCCAATCTCAGAAATGAACAGGTTCGATTCGAGTCCTTCGCGAATGATCAGCTGGTAAGATTCATATTGTCCGATGATCCGGGCAGTTTCCTGGCTGGCAGCCAGATCTCCAGCCACCACAGAACCAAGGGCAAGTAATTTGTTCTTGTCCAATTCTCCTCTCTGAAGAATGGGCTGGCCTGCAGTATCAGCAATCATGATGTAAAGAGATTGGATCTTTTTCTCGAGATCCCTGGTCAGTTCTTGTAAAGCACTTTCCTGTCCAGCGAATATGGTAAAACCACCTCGCAGTAACCTCTGCTTTTCATCTTCGAAATTGGTGTCAGTCATTTCACGCCTTTCTATTACCACCCGTATGTTCCGGGGAAGATCCAAACTGGCTGGTAGGCAGGATCAGTCCCACTGCCAGCGCTTCTTCATACGACATTGTAAATTGTGAGGAAACCGTGTTCCCTTTTTGAGTTGATGATGGACTTTGACTGGCAAAAGTACCATCGAATTCATCGGAGAAGATCTTATCGAGTTCGGTTTGAACTGCCTGGTTGAATCCTGGATCGCTGATCCATTTCTGTTCTGCTTTTCCAGCTTCATTAAATTTCTCGCCAAGAAACGAAACGGTTTTTCGAATGATCTCAACCGCATGCTTGTTTTTCATTTCATCCATTTCATGTCTTGTCAACACGATCAGGATCCGTCTTCTATCCACTCTGCCAGCAAACAGATCTTGATAGGTTCCCTGGCGAACCAGCTGATTGGCAATACACTGGTCATCATTCAAATCCGTGCCAGCCCTGTCGAGAATCTTCAGCGCAGTGTTGATGGATGTCACCAGCTTCTCTTTTTTTGAGCGTTCGATATCACCAATTGTTATGTACAGACCCTCGAATGTGTCGATAAGCAAGACGCAAGTGGCATCCACCGTCTTTTTCAGTGATTGAAGGATCTTTGTGATTTGAGAGTTGGTGCTGTCAGTATGAATCACAACACCCGGTCGGCTGACATCAAGATCTCCAAAAGCCTGCTTGACAATCGACCGGAAGGTACCTAAATCGATCGGTTTGTTCAGATAGGCAAATGCTTTCAATCGATTGACCTCAGCCTCGACTTCATCGCTGCCAAAAGCTGTAATGAAAATAACCCGTGTATTTGGCTGTAAATTGTGGGTCATTTCAAGCAGTTCCAAACCGTTCATGCCGCTCATTCGATAATCAGTGATGATCAGGTCAATACGATATTTTTCCAGATATTGAAGCGCCTCTTTGCCCTCTCGCGCCGTTAATATCCGGTATTCCTGCCCCAAGCCAGTCAGACTGTTCTTGAGTACAGTAAGAACTGCATCTTCATCGTCGACTATTAAAATTGTTTGTGCATCCATGATTTTCGCTAGCTTATTCTAGCAAGGGAAAGGTTAGAAAAATGTTAGGCTAGGTTGAGACAGGTTGAAAAAAGCGTGTGCAGGTTTTCCTGTACACGCTTCTATCAGCTCTATCAATTACCTATCCGCACCACATGTAGCCTTCGAAACGGATAGTCTTGATATAAATTGGCTTTAACGGATCAGGTTCAACTTTTTGCCGCAAGTTGTGAATGTGATATTTGATAATTTCACCTGATTCGTTCGCAGAGGTTGCGTAACCCAAAACGCGGCGAACAAGGACGCCGGAAGATACTGGTTTTGGCGCGGATTCCACAAGACATACCAATAATTTGTATTCCGAACTTGTGAGATCCAGATCCCGCCCTTCAAGGCGGGCTTTGCGGTGGTCAAGGTCAATTTCAATTACTCCGCTTTTGATCAAATTCATAGTCCCCGGTGTAGATACCTGTGAAACACCAGCCGGGTCGAGAATTTGTAATGTTTGATGCAGAGAAGACAGTTGGCGTTGAAGTCTTTTCTGGATCATTGCCTGCTCATATCTTCTGATCCCCTCATTCACTCGCTCCCGTATAGCTTCAGGTTCGGAGGGCTTCACCAGATAATCAAATGCCCCAAGACGTAAAGCATCAATGGCACTGTCCACCGTACTGAATGCGGTCAGAATGATCACGGTGGTTTCCTGATCGATCTTTCTGAGTTCCTTGAGCACTTCCAGCCCTGTTACCGGCTGCATGTTTAAATCCAGAAGGATTACATGGTAGGAATGCTCGCGAATTTTGTTAATCGCTTCTGACCCGCTGGAGGCTGTGTCTACCAGGTATCGATTATCCGTCAATGTGTGAGTCAAAACATAAAGAATATTAGGTTCATCATCCACGATCAGAATATTCGGCTGATTGTTTACCATTTTCTTCATCCATCCTATTGCATAGGGTCTGCCGCAGAGGGAAACGTGATGAAGAGGTCTGATTTTTCTGCAGTCGTTTCGAGAAAAATCTTGCCATCTTGTGGAATAATGACATCCTCGGCAAAAGTAACATCGATATTGTTTGGGGCTGTTGAGACTTTTTCATCATCAGATCTATGATGAATTCGAACGATCGCATCAAAAGTAAATTTCAGTGTAGTGGTTGTTTGTGAGACGATGATCGAAAGCGAATAAGCTCTTCGCCCAAGTTGATGCAAAGTAACATTGATGTTCAACCAAAGATCAAGGAACGCCAATTGTAAATCGTTTTCACCAGCCATAATCAGAGCTGTAATTGGCGGGCGGATGAAATCGAGTTGCAAGCCTTTTCGGTTCATATCATCCTTCATAATCCTGAGGGATCGATCGACCAATGCTTCAAGATTTATCAGCTTTAACCCCGATTCTTTTTCAACGTAAAGGTTTCGAAGAAAAGCTGTTAGTTCAAGGATTCGGTCTGACTCGCTTTGAATGATATTGAGATAATTGGCCACACCCTGAGGAACATCTGCTTCCTCCAGGGCAAGCATTGCCCCGCCCTTGATCGCCTGCATGGGATTGTTGATTTCGTGCACTATAGCTGGTGTCAATCTACCAATAACGTATAGTTTTCGCCCCCGTAAATCATTATCCGGTCTTCCTCTTGTTATAGAATCCTGGTGTGTCATGCACGCAATCTCACAAATCGCTCGAAGATAACATCATGCGGCGAGTAGCCCCTTTCAAATCAGGAAGAACAAATATTTAATTTCGCAATCCTTTGAATGCCAGATCAATTATCCTTTTTTAGTATCAATTGTCAATTATGGATAACCACACGTTGCTTGTATGACAGGTATCGACCTGTAAATGACAAATTTACACCCTTCAAATCGTTTCAATCTTGTTATCTTATTTGGATTACTGAGAATTGGACAATCAGTTTGAATCTTTATTTCTTTTCATCTGAAATCCTTTTCTGGACAAGATATTAAACCCTGATATACATCCTCGCTCTCTTTCAATGCAGCCAGTGGTAATTTATAATGAAAATATCCACTTACAGGGGAATAAAGAATCGGCTTACCCTGGTAGTCAGTGTATTAAATCTTGATATAATAGTTGCATATCGCAACCGAATGGTTGGTGTTTATGGACCAATATCAACGCTCACAGATCGACCACCTTCTTTTCCAGGTTTTGCGCACCATCTTTCACTACGAACGCAGTATTGCCAGGAGCTATGGACTGGACTTTCAGGAAATCTATACTTTGCAATTCCTGCGCCGTCATACCGACGCACGCCTCACTGAAATCGCAGTTGAGATGGATCTGCCTAAATTCACTATCAGCCGTTTGCTAAAACGTTTAGTCAAAGAAGGGTTTGTTTCAAAAAAGCAGGATCCCGCAGATCACAGGAATTATTTCCTTCGCCTTGAAGCAAAGGGTGAACAGGTCGTACTGGCCATTGAAACTGCCAGTTATACACGAATTTTAAACAACATTCAGGGTTTTTCACCAACTGCGATCAACGAATTAGTCAAAGTGGCAGAGCAACTTCACATGGTACTGGGTGTTACTGAAAAAATCAAAAATCAATAATAATGATCAGTCATCATCGGAGTAATTAATGAAGTCGTACACAGGGAAAGTATTGTGGGTTGATCTGACTCAAGAAACATTCACTGAAGAACTCATTCCAGACTCAATATATAAAAAATATCTGGCAGGGATTGGATTGGGAGCTGCACTCTTATACCGGGAAATCCCTGCCGGTGCTGATCCCCTCGGGCCAGACAATATCCTGGGATTTGTCTCTGGCCTGCTTACCGGAACCGGCAGCCTGTTCTCAGGGCGCTGGATGGCAGTGGGAAAATCCCCGCTGACCGGCACCTGGGGAGATTCCAATTGCGGCGGCACACTCTCTTACGCCATCAAGCAGTGCGGATTCGACGGTATATTCTTCAAGGGGAGCAGTTCCAGGCCGGTTTACCTTTTTATTGACAGCCATGGCCCAAGCCTGCGTGACGCATCACATCTGTGGGGAAAAGATGCAGTTGAAACTGAAGACCTGTTGCGGGCTGAACACGGTGGGAAGAATATGCCGGCGATTGCAACCATCGGACAAGCTGGCGAAAAGCTTTCTCTCATTTCGGGAATTGTTAATGACCGCGGCCGCCTGGCTGCCCGTTCAGGACTTGGTGCAGTCATGGGATCCAAGAAACTTAAGGCTGTCGTACTGGTTGGCTCAAAGCGAGTGGCCGCACACAATCCGGTTCAGATGAAGTTATTATCCTGGCGCTGCACCAGGGATATCAATATCCCCTTGAAGCCCATCCCGTCGAAGATTTTTGCCATCTTCGGCTGGATACTGGGAAAACTCCCTGTTGGATTTAAGGTGCCGGGTTTTTTGATGGCAGGCGTTCTGTCTAAGTGGGGAACGATTGGAACGTTTCCAGCTTCAGTAGGAATGGGTGACACACCGTTCAAGAATTGGATGGGTTCAAACAAAGACATGCTGGATATTAATAACCAGATGGACCCAGACAAAATCATTGCCACCCAGAAACGCAAATATCATTGTCGGGGCTGTCCTGTAGGCTGCGGCGGCATTGTGGAAATGCCCGATAAAAAGCAGGAAAGCCACAAACTCGAATATGAAACTGCCGCATCTTTTTCAACAATGTTATTAAATAAAGACATTGACCTGGTTTATGAATTAAATGAAATGCTCAACCGAGCCGGAATGGATACCATCTCCGTGGGCGGGGCAGTAGCGTTTGCAATGGAATGTTACGAAAAGGGATGGATTACCAAGGATGATACCGGTGGGATCGAACTGACATGGGGAAACGCGGCTGCCATTCACACGGTGGTCGGGCAAATGATCACTCGCGAAGGATTTGGAGCGCTGCTGGCAGACGGCGTTAAAAAGGCGGCAGACAAGTTAGGAAATCACACCCAGGATTCAGCCATCCACGCCGGCGGTCAGGAAATGGCCTATCACGATCCTCGGCTCGACCCAGGGATGGGATTGCACGCCAGCGTTGATCCAACCCCCGGACGCCACACCACCGGCGCCCAGTTATATTACGATATGTTCAAACTGTGGACGCGTGTCCCAGGTCTTCCACAATCCACACAGTTTTACTCAAAAGAGACCCGTTATCTGCCCGGAAACGGCAGAACGGAAGGTGCCGTCGCTGTCTCCAACTTCACTCAATTTTACAATTCCATCGGAGCTTGCTACATGGGCATGTTGATCGGTGTGGACCGGGTGCCAGTCTTCGAGTGGACCAACGCAGCCACCGGCTGGAACCTGACCCCGGCGGAATACCTGCTTACCGGGCAGCGCATTCAAACCCTGCGTCAAATGTTCAATATTCGCGAGGGGATCGATCCGCGGAAGATCAAGGTCAGTAAACGCCTGGTTGGTGATCCCCCGTTGGAAGATGGCCCGAACCGCGGTGTGAAATTCGATATAGATGCTCTAATCAAAGCATATTGGCAGGAAATCGGCTGGGATTCCGAGACGGGTATCCCGACTCAAGAGACGTTGGATGCACTTGAAATGAGTGATGTTCTTGAACATAAACCGCAAGGAGTCAGTCAATGAGTTATTCCATCCTTGATACCTGCAAAGGGTGCACCGCCTGTGTAAAAGTGTGCCCGGTGAACGCCATCCGTGGAGAACGTAACCAGGTACATGTTATTGACACAGATATTTGTATCGAATGCGGCGCTTGTTCCAGAACCTGTCCTTATCAATCCGTTCTCGATGCAGCAGGCAAAGCACATTCCCCGGTAAAACGCGCTTTATGGCTGAAACCCTCGGTCAATGCAAAGAAATGTGTCTCGTGCGGTTTGTGTATCCAGGGTTGTCCCACCGGAGCGCTGGAGTTTGCTGAATTAACCAACCACCGGTTTGATGCAATAGCGTACCTCGGGAATCCCAAGGTTTGCATCGGTTGTTCGTTCTGCCAGGCGATTTGTCCGGTGGGAGCCATTACCATGAATGCTCCTCTCCCCGGTTCGTAATACACAATTTAATATTCTTTGGAGGCCAGGATGGAACAAGGTTCAAGAAGCGTTGTCGTCATCAGCCATGCCCGTGAGATGGATTTTACCCGCGATTATGTATCCCTGCCGCACGAATACGGATCACCAGCCTATGATCATCGAGAAGATGTAAAGGCTATCAAGGCAGTTGTGCGGGAAAACCTTGAAAAGCTGGATGCGGAAATCCAATTCACCGAAAAGCTTCGCGAACGAAAAGTCATCATCAAGCCCAACCTGGTCACTGTTTTTCACGATCTGGGCATGTCAAAACGTGATTATCCCGAATCCACCGACCCTCGCGTGATCGATGCCGTGATCGAATTCCTGCAACGGTTCACCTCTCGCATCACCATCGTCGAATCCTCGGGACGAGGAATGCCAACTCAGGCAGCCTTTCATGTTGCAGGGCTTGACCGGCTGGCAAAATATCGCAATATTGAACTCGTCGCTCTGGAGGAGCAGCCTACCGATCGCTATTGGCTGCCAAAAGCGCGGGTGATGCGGGAAATCGTCATCCCCCGAATTTTTTCGGAAGTGGTAAAAGGCGAAGCTTTTTATATATCCATCCCCAAGATGAAAACCAACCTGTATACCGGGGTGACCCTTGGATTCAAAAATGCCATGGGCACGCTTGCATACAACCTGCGTCAACGCAATCATAATCATGCCATCGATCAAAAATTGGTGGATATGCTGCACCTATACAAGGCAGATCTGGTCATTATCGACGGTATTGTGGGCGGTGAAGGCAACTGCCCTGCACCGGTGGAACCTGTGCAAACCGGGGTGATTATCAGCGGTAACCAGAGCGTCGAAACAGACCGCGTTGCCACGCGGATGATGGGTTTTGACCCGGAAACCATCCCCCTGATGAAGATTGCCTCAGCTGATGGATTCAGTGATCCCAATGTGCAGGTCGTTGGAGAAGAAAAAGTGACTCCGTATCGTCCAGCCGATCCTTCCCTGCTGGGAGGGTGGATGAAAGAGTACTATCCAAATGTGAGAGTTTTAATCGGACACAGCAAAAATGGTGCGCCTACATCGGATGACCACAGGTGTTTTACAGAGAAGGAGTTAGGGGCACTTGAAAATGTATGCCGCGGAGGCTGCCTGGCAACCACGCGTTACGCCTTTGATATGCTTCTTTATGAGGGAAAGAAACGGGATTTTGAGTTAACCCTGATCCTGGGAGCCGGTGTTAACCAAAATGGCAGCACATTGTATTACGATGGTTATGGAAAACCCTATTCTCTTGCTGATATTTCCGCGCTCAAAGGCAAGAAAGTGGCCATTGGAACTTGCGCCCGCCCGCTTAAGGGAATGGTAGACCGTTACGTTGAAGGCTGTATGCCCTTTCCCAATTCACCACACATGATCGTTCATCAAATGAGTGGAACGATGTGTTCCGTGATTTCTCCGCGAAATCGCTATCTGCTCCCTGCCCTGTTTGCCACGTTGCAGGCTTGCGAACGGCGTAAAGCCTTACTGCGTTCAGGTCAGCGCATCGATATACCCCTCCATCACGAAGATACGGTATACAAAACACGGGAATTTACTGCAGAAGAAATGACCCTGCCGTATGTTTATGAACCCTTCGAGCCGCTTACTACTGCTGAAATCAAAAAGTTGTGCGCCACCGAAAATAGAAACATCCTGGCAACATTCCTTCCGTAGAACAGGCTGAATGATGAAGAACTCAAAGATGTTCTGGGTAATCTTGATGTTGGCAGCCCTGGGTCTTTACCTTTTGGGATTGGGATTATGGATCTTTTCACCCTTTCAGTGGGGCGGAGCAAGTTTGGTTCTCGGCATCCTGGCCTTGCACCTCTGCGAGATGAAAACCGCGTTGAGTGTTGGCCGGAACAAGAATCTATCCAATCCCCGTATCTGGTTGATGACCCTGGCTTTCGGGTTTACCTGGTGGGTACCGCTGAAAAACGGCGTATTCAGTTCGTAGGTTCTATGAGAATAAAAAAGGTCCGGATGTTCGTCATCTCCCGGACCTTTGTGCTTGACTCGTTCTAATTACTGGTCGTATTCTCCGTACTCGCAGCCGCCCAGTTCGCCGTCGAAATCACCGACTTTCTGGTATTGGCCATTTACCTTGCGGTAGAGAGTTACGGAACCATGTGCATAACCACCATTCCAGAGTTGATTATGCCGCTTAAGACCATCAGGATTCTCGTAATTCACATTAAGCATGGTATCCCGCGGGCAAGCGAAATGGATCTCTATCTTGCCTTTTTTATTCCATGCAGTGATATTCCATTCTACTCTCTCATCAGAGACCGGGCAATCGAACACCTGGTGCGGTCCCGTCCAGACCTTGGAGAAATTGAATTCAAATAACTCTCCTTCATAGTAAAAAGCAATCAACAGCCGTCTTGGAAGGGAGACACCAAATACCACGGGTTGAGCCCCGCCAACGTCCAGACTGGTTCGGGGCATTATCTTGCCGGTAGCCCGGTCGATGAAATTATTGCAGTTCAACCACACCCAGGGGCTGGTGTAATCGCATCCCCAGTTCTTATCCTGATAACCCGCGCTGGTATCCGGTTCAACTTTATACACTTCTCCGTTGAAAACGATCTTGCCCTGATAACGGGTGCGCATCCCGGCGGCATGCCAGTACATCTGGAATGCGTTGATATTGCGGAAGAATGGAGAGGTACCAAAGCCGACACTGTAAGGAAGAATCTTCTCGGCCTTCAGATCCCAGCTCATCTCACCTGCGTCTGACATGTACTCGGGATGAGCACTCGCTTCTTCTGCGCTCAACCTGACCGATCCAACCAGTCGAGTCTCATTTGCGTAATATTCACCGATATGCACATCCATCTTTTTCGGGTCAGCTGAAAACTTGGAAATTGGATAAAGATTATGAATCTGTGTGGCTACTCCCTTTCCCCAGCAGCCTGCCTTGAGCATCGCATAAGAAGGCTTGATACCTTTGGCCCGATTTTCAGGAAGCTGCCCAGGAATAGGCGAATCCCCCCCTAATGCCGGGTTGATGACATAATATTCAATGAAAAACGGCCTCTTTTCGCCGGTCTTCTCATTGATGCCTACCAGCGAATGCCACCACCAGTCGTAACCGCGTTTTGTACTGACTCCTTTGAGCATATAACCATTGCGGTCGTCCATGATCCTCTTCCTCCCAAATTAAATATTTGATGCAGATGATCTGATTGTAGCAATATAAGTTGCAATATGCAACTAAGTATTAATTATGATTTCAGTGACAGGATTCATATCTAACACCTATCTGGTTATCTGTACAATAAATTCTTGGTCGAGATGGATCGAAATCTCAGTATTACAAAAAAATCTTCATCCCGCTGATGATCGCTCTTGGGTTTCCAAAAGACGCAAGGGATATCTCTGTGTGCGGCGAAAACCCGCAGCGACTGCAATCGATGTCCGTTCTGCCTTTCAAGTAACAGCCCTGCTGGATGGATTCATCTGGGTTAGCATTGTCAACCAAATAATCGCGGCAGGTCCAATGATTGCGTTCCAGTGCGCGCAGTGCCGGGATGGAGTTAAGGATGTGAATCCCCGAGCGCTTCATTTGTATGATTTTCTCCAACAATCGTTCTCTTCGATCAAAATCTAAAAACAGTGAGTCTTTGTGATCATAAGGATAATAGAATTGCAGTGTAATTCCACGGAAAATTTCATCCAGGTACGTCAATAATGCCGGAATTTCATCAGCATTGGCAGAATTCACTGTTACGTGCGCGAATAAGCGCGGATGGGTGCTGGATTTGACGTTCTGAATCACCTGATCGAAAATGGGGGCGTTGCGCAGTGCATTGTGTGTATCACGCAATCCATCTATGCTCACCCACAAAACATCAGAGGGGACATCCAACCGGATAGTTCCATTGGTCGTCACACCCACACTGTAGAATCTATTCTTCGCGTATGTCACCAAATCGTGAATCCCATGCTTACCGTCCCGCCAGAGCAACGGCTCTCCCCCTTCAAATATCAACAGGCGGCTGCCGCGGTCATATAGTCGGTCAATCACCAGACAGGCGCTATCATAGGTTAATTCAGGGGTTTTCATGGAAAAGAAAGGGCACTGCTGACAACGTAGATTACATTGGTACGTTAATTTAAAACTTGACAGGAAGGGTTTTTGCCGTGATAGGACATAATTCCTCAAAATATAAGGAACCATGGATACAAATGAGATTCGTTTTTGAAGAGTAGGATACATACAAGTATTGTAAATGATTGCTTTGATAAAGAAAGAGCTTGCATATATTCATACGCAAGCTCAATGGTTAACCTTATGATATCTGCATTCAGTTAACGAACATGAGAATGTCTACTTGGGCCTGAATAGAATCCAAACAATGCGTAAGTTCCAGCTGCGGGAGCTTCAGCACAGGCAGCCATTTCTCCTTCAGCTGTGAGTTGGGACACCGTTGTAGGAACAATCACCCATTTCCCGTCAACCAGCTGCCTGATTTCAGCAACCCATCCAAAACGCGCACCACGGAAGGGATGGCAAATGATTCCCGGTGTAGTAATGCTCACGCCTTCATCCATCAATTGCAGCCATTCAGGCGCCGGGTTTTGCATCAGGTCAATGGGAACCCCTGTCCCTCTAGACCATTCCCCTGCCGAGACACCGTTTACCGGTGCGGGTGGTATGACAAGCGGTGTCGGTGTTAGTATTAGTCCTGGTGTTGGTGTAAATAAGTTAATTGCTAAAGCTGATGTTGTTTGGCTGGCAAACATAAGACCAATGAGTAGCGCCATTACGATGATTACCCCAAATTTTTGCTTCATAGTTATCCTCCTAATGAAATCAAGTATGGTTTAGATGAAAAAATATCAACTTGTCAATTATTTTAAGCTGCGGTAAATCCTTGTTTAGGTAGAAAGTTAACCAATTATTGTATCGAAATTGGAAGCGAATTCTCGCCAACCCTCTGGAATACCAATTACCTGATAATAATGAAAAAGTGCAACAATTTCCAGAGTCTTTCCGATTTCTACATCAACATTGGTTTTTTCAAGGAAATTCTATTTAATTATATCAATATGTTTGTATTTCGGATATTCTTCTTGTATATTTTTGCGAATAACGCATTTGTCTTTTTTTCAGTCCCCATTATTCGGACATTATCAAAATAATAAACTTGACAATCCATTCATGGGGAAATGATGTTAAAAAGAATTTGATGATCAATGGGTTACCCCTAATAATCAGTTTATAACCGGATGCCGCTTTAGCTGATATTCTCAGGGTGCAGCTTGGATTGACCGGGACAAAGGTAGGCTTCAATCAAGGCCGCTTCAGTTCTTATTTATTAACCATAAATGGCAACCTCGTCTGGTCTTGCATCACAATATTGAAAATGTGTCTTAATGGGTGTGAAAAACAACTTTTGAAGTTATCGTTACTCAGGGTTATCCGAATCCGACCCAAAAAGCCATGTTCAGTATCGATTCGATTCTGAATTTTTCTGCTGTGTTGAGATAAAACACTAATATAGATCAACTGGAACTGAGCATGCGTTTCGTTCCTGGTAGAGATAATCTTTCCAATGATAGGATCATCAACACCCTTGAACAAATCCCGGTTGTTCATCAGGGAATAGAAACAGGCAATCTGCATGCACTCATAACTGAAGCCAGGTCTGCGGTGACCACAGGTATGAACATGCAAAAACGAATCATCGATCTGCGTTAGCTGCTAATCAGTAAGGAGGATGATTTTTTGAGTTGAATTTAATGGTTGGTTTACAGAACCAGGATGTGAAATCAAATATTATTAACATACAATAAAAAAGAAGGTCTCCAATAATTTCACCGCCATAGAAATCCGCATCGTATTCATTCTCATGCAAGTTCTAGTCTAAATCATCCAGCGAACGACTTTTACTGAAGACGTTCATTCGCGGAGAAATGTGTTTTATTGAAAGGCAGAACGCGATGGGGAAGGCTGAAGAATTAATCATCCGACACGCCAAACCAGAAGATGTGGTTGCGCTCGCAGCGTTACACTGCAGATCGTTCACCCCAGAACAACATGTGCCCGTGGTGCTTGGAAGTGATTTCGTAAAAGCAATTTTCAATTGGATTCTGCGGGATAATACAACTTATGCATTCGTGGCTGAAGAAGACCACCGTTTAATTGGCTATATTTGCGTCTGCGATCATGCCTACTCCTCACGCATGTTCAAGGCCTGCCTGCCCGATTTCATCTCCAGCGTGATGCATAATCCAAGGCTGGTCGGAAGTAAATTGCTTTGGAAACGTTTCTTGCGGCGTGAAGAATATCAAAACGAAAAGGCAAAAATGATCGCCAGCCATCCTGGTTTGACTTATATCATGTTTGGTGCAGTGGACGATAGCGCACGGGGTAAGGGTGTCTATATCAAGCTTTACGACACTGTAAAAAAGTACAGCGTTAGCCGCGGTGCAAGGGCTCTGCGGGGGGATGTGTACAAACTTAATACAGTCATGAGACGGGTGAAAGAAAAGGATCACTGGACAGAAATTCCTGAACTGGAAACCAGCGATACTGTAGCATATATCTATTTTCTTGATCTTTCAATGATCAACGAACTGAATCTCGATTATCCGGTCAATCAATAGCTAAGGAAGATCCAGGAAACGATCCAGGTCTGCAAATAACTTGCGAATTGCCTGGGTGTCAATTTCATGACGGGCAGCCCGCCCATCGGCGTAGGTATGGATAAGCCCCGCCTCGCGCAGGATGCGGGCGTGAATACTGACGGTTGGACGTGCTAAATTCAGGTACTCGGCCATATCCGTATTATTCATCGCCATGTTGCGGATCAGCCGCAGGATGATCAAGCGTGTTGGGTCTGATAAGGCCTGCAAGCCATTCGACAGCTGCCTGGCATAATCTGCAAACCCATCGAATATTGCGCCCGGCGGTGCGAAAGAAACCGCCACCAGGCCAGGATATGCCGTCCAGGTATCAGTCATACAGAACGGTTCGACCCAGAAAACTACATGGCGCATTCCAGATTCCACCGCGGAGCGCAAACCGGGCACTCTCCTCAGCGGATTTTTCTCCGATAACCAATCAAGCGGTGGCACGTCCATGCCTTCGGTTGCGCCCAGGTAACCCAGCGCCATCTGGTGGTTCATATCCATCAACGGTTGGCGTGTGACCTTCCAGGGTTGGTAATTCTCATAATAGAAACGGTCCAACCAGCGCCAGAAATCCAGCGCCTTCGGTTCTCCGCGAAGGAAGGACAGGCTGACTATTAAATCGTTATGGTTGCGGCGGATGGAATCAGGCATTAGCTCAATGGAATTTTCCCGATTTACTTCCATCAATAAATCAAGGAATTTATCTGCAAGCACTTCCTTTTGAACCAGAGTGCTGCCTTTTTTTCCGGTCAGGGTGTCATATGCGCTTTGAAACGAAAGCTGCCCTACTTCATGTGTGGCAGCTGCGTAATCTTCTTCAAACAGAACGCCTGCCAGCCAGGCTAAAGGTTCCAGAATCGGCCTGAAACACGAATGTGTTGGTCCAATCAGGTCTTGTAATTCCTGTAACTGATCTGCCTTCACAGACTGGACAAGAAGAGCAAACTCCTCCTTTTCACCAGTCATGATTCCACCCGTGAGGATGGAGATGGCAATATCCAATTCCATCAGGATGGATCTTCGAACTGACCAGCCCTTCGGGGTAAATCTTTGTTCAATCGGTACCATTGATAGAATCCTGAACATTAGGATGCGGAAAAATCCATGTCAACCTGTTTCCTTGATCTTAATTGTAGTCGTAAAACGCCAGCAAGAGCGATTAAGGCTGCAGTAGAGATTAAGAAGTACATTCCCATCTGTGCGGCGCCAGGAACCAACAGAGGGGTAACGATAGTTCCAAGCAGTTGACCAACCACCAGAGAACTCTGGAATGCACCACTGACGCGCCCCAAGGATTCCAAAGGCGTCAGGGTCTGCAGTAATGTTCCAGCCTGGATATTCAACAATCCATTGCCAAACCCTCCCACCAGGCAGCCTGCCAGCGCAACGGCACTTGCAAGTGTTGAATCGTCCAAAAAATTCGCCAAAAAGAGACTTAATGGAATGACCGCAATCAGCAGTAACCCTGCTACAACATCCATCCACCGGTTAGCGATGCGCTTCCGTGAGATCAGGAATCCGCCGGAAAGCAGGGTTCCAAGACCAATCAATCCAATCAACAGACCCATGAAACGTTCCGATTGCCCTAAAACATCACGAATGAAAACTGACGATAGCACGTCGAAACCGATTATGACGAATACACTACAGAAGACCATTAAGAAAAGCAATTGCAGGCCAAAGTTGCGGGATAAGATTGCAGCAACGCCGCTGCTGTTTCCAGGTGTTGGAATGGAATTATGCTCCACCTTTTTAACCTGCGGAGGTAAAGACGGCAGTCCGCGCAAGATCAGCGCGGAAAGCAGGAATGAAATCACATCCAGGATGATCGCCTGGTGGGGGGTGACAACGGTAAGCACCAATCCAGCCAACATGGGGGCACCAATTTTTACTAATGCTGCAAGCTGCTGCAGGAACGCATTCGCTTGAGTCAACTCATTTTTTTCAACCAGTAGCGGCAGCGAGGATTGTCGTGCAGGCACCATAACGGAAAGGGTCACGGCTTCAAGTGCCAGCAGGGTATAGATGATGATCTGATTTTCAACAAATATGAGTCCTGCAACCACCAGGGCAGAAAGCACCTGGCTGCTGATCATCAGCTTTCTGCGGTCGAACCGGTCGCACAGCTTTCCAGCCAGGATGCCTGCAGGAATCATGGGCAGAATGCCAGCCAGAAAGATGCCACTGCTTTGAGTGACGCTTCCCTCGCTGCGGAAAATCAACAGTGCGAGTACTGCCATCATCGTAATCCAGTCGCCAACTGCCGATATTGATTCGGCCAGCCCAATACGCAGTACTTTTTTGAATAATTCTTTATTGCTTTTGAGTAACAGATCCATGCCGCCTCTTTATCGTTGTTTTTATTATACTATATATAGTAGTCTATTGACTACGTTTTGTCAAGAGTAATGCAGTGTTTGGTTTTGATAAAAGTGGCAGGAAATAAAAAAATCCCTGCACATTCACTGTCAGGGATTCAACGTGATAATGAATAATGATTATGACTTTTTGTTACGCGGGAACCATGGGACAAAGCCGCTGGTTGTTTCCATGTATTCGCGGTATCCAGGCTTTAATTGCATGGTTTTTTCCAGCAAAGCTGCACCAGAGACCTTCAACAGGAAAATAGTCATGAGTATAGGGCTGAAAATGGTCCACCACCCGCATGCTGCTGCAGCGATCAAGTAATATCCCCACCACTGGGCAGAATCACCAAAATAATTGGGGTGGCGTGTATATCTCCAGACGCCGCTGGTCATAATCTTTCCTTTATTTTCCGGATTGTTGATAAACCGTGAAAGTTGGTAATCACCAACTGATTCAAAGAAGAATCCAATCAACCACAAACCTGCCCCAAGAAAATCCAAAAGGGATAGATGGTCAGGCTGTCCACGATACTGTGACGCCAGAAGCGGTGCGGAGATAATCCACAGCAGCAATCCCTGAAATATGAAAACCTGGAAGTAGCTTCGCCACCACCAGCGCTTTCCATGTTCATCGCGCCACTTCTGATAACGAAAATCTTCACCTTTACCCCAATTGCGGCGGAGGATATGCAGGGTTAATCTGATTCCCCATACAGTGACCAGAAGGGAAATCAACAACTTACGAAAGAGAAAGCCATCGGGAGTAAGGGCAAAGTACACCCAGCATGCGACCACAAATCCAAAACCCCAAAAAATATCCACGATACTTGAGTTCTTTTTCGCCAGGCTCACCAGCCAGAGCAAGGTCATCAAGCCCAGGATAACGGCCCCTGTGATTAGATAAGTACTTAATAGGGTCATTCCAGTTTTCTCCAGTTAGGATTCTTATTCCTGGGCACTGACCAAAGCAAATCCAACTGCACCCGGTCCAATATGTGCACCAATCACGGGAGTAATATCTACAGTAATGAGTTCACCATGAGGAAGCAGGTCAGCAGCCATTTTTCTCAACTCATCAATCTTTTGCTCAGCGTTCGTATGAAGCAGCGCCACCCGCTCAAAAGGAGCTGCGGATGAAAGCATTTCGATCAGGCGGTGCAGCGAACGTTCCCTGGTGCGGACTTTCTCATTGCCCGGTTTTCCATCGAACATGGTAAGAATCGGCTTGATTTGCAGCAGCGACCCCAGGCTGCTCATCCAGTGGTTCATCCGTCCACTGCGTTTGAGGAACTCGAGAGTATCGAGAGCGGCAAACACACGTGTGCGCTTGATTTGAGATTGCAGCACATCCATGATTTCTTTAACGGAATGCCCTATGGACGCCATGCGAGCAGCGGTCTCCACTAAAAAACCTGTTCCCATGCTGAGCTGTCGCCCATCGATCACATGCACCGCTGCTGAGATGGTTTCTTCGGCTGCCGTTCGCGCCACGTCGACCATGGCACTTAATGCCTGTGAGATATGAATCGAAAGGATATCTTTTGCCCCCTCTTCTGCCAGAGAATCATAAATAGCCTTGAATTTCAGCGGCGAGGGAACCGCCGTGGTGGGGTGTTCAGTCAAACCTGGTAATTTTTGATAAAACTCCTTACGGGTAATATCAATGCCGTCCAGGAATTCATCTTTTCCGATGTTGAGATAAATGGGGACAACCTTTACCTGGTATTTTTCGATGATGTCAGGCGGCAAATCGCAGGTGCTGTCCGTTACGATGCGGATGGTCATGGTTTCCTCCTAGAGAACCAGTATCACTCCCAGTACGATTTCAATCACCAGACTGATAATGTTCGAACTAGCATAAGAATGATCAAAAAACATCGAAAAAAGACGAACGACAGCAATTGCCAGGTAACCGATGCCCAACATACGGTAGGCGGGAGTCCCCAGGAATAAAGGTGTGACACCTAATGCAATGAATAATCCGCCAAAAATGGCGCGTATTTCGGATATACCCCTGGGACCGCTGGTTAATAATCCAGTAAACCCGTATACCGAATCCGGTTTGATCAACGCCAGCAAACCTGTTGCAGCAGTGGCCACCGAGGCAACGATCTTCAATATGGATAATACACTCATTTCTTCCTCCAATTCAACTGTTAATCTGATCCAATAATGTAAAAAGCTCGTTGTTTTCAGGTATGTCGGACATTGAATGACCATAATGAACGAAACGCACAATGCCGTTTTTATCTACAATCACCTGGGCCGGCATTCGGCCGAGTTTGAAAAGATTAACCTCCTGGCCGTAACGTTTGAGCACACTGGCTCCCGGATCGGGTAAACCAACGAAAGGCAAGTCATTCTTCTGCCAGTATGCCGCGAACACTGCAGGGCTTTCCGGACCCACCACAATCACACGGGTATCCCTTTTGGTAAACTCTTCATAATCGTGGCGCAACTGCGCCATATGCCTCTGGCAAAACGGTCAGGTAAATCCGCGGTTAAAAACCAGCAGAACATTAGCGTTTCCTTTGAAATCAGAAAGGTTAACAAGATTTCCGTTGAAATCCTGAAGAGCAAAATCAGGTGCAGTCGTATTCAGGTCCACTCTTGGCATTGGTCACTCCTGAAAGAATCCCGTTATCAACGTAACCACAATTTCATGCAAGATCAAAAGAGGATCCAGTTATTTGGACAGAGATCGTTTTTGCTTTGACAGAAAAGCCAGCAACAATGTCAGCAGAACCAAGCCAAAAGTGATCCATGTTGGAATGGCAACTATACTGACCGATGCAAATTTCAAAGCGATTCCCGCCAGAGCCCAAAGGAGCACCAGGGCATAAGCAATATCACGACGGCTGAAGTTCATCAATACCGCGATTGCCAGCACTGCCGCGAGCATGATCCACATCCAGGTGAAATCGGATAAACCAAAGCCGTTCCAATTAAGATAGTTCAGGAGCGCTGTGGCATTTGCAACCGTGGCGACTGTGATCCAACCCAGGTAGATGCTGAAAGGCAAGCGCACTGCCCATTTTTCAGCAGCAGGAACATCAATTCTCGCAACCCCCAGCCGCAGGTATATAACAATAAGGAAGAGAAGCAGCGCAAGCATGGCAATGATGGTCAGAGGGAATTGCTCGTAATGCCAGAGGAAGATCCAGGCACTGTTTGCCAGACCACTCAATACAACCCACCAACCTGTCTTGCGCAGGCGCGGATTTTCGCGCTGCACGGGCAACGCTTGATAGATCGCATATACGATCAGACCAATATAAATCAGCCCCCAGATCGAAAACACATACCCGGCCGGAACAAAATAAACCTGGAATCGATCCGAAATCTCGCCAGTATTCAACCCGTTCAAAGGCAGAGCATTGGCCAGCACGTTCACCACGATCGTTACCAGTATGGTGACGATAACAGCAATTTGACGCAAGAGATCTTTCATATTTCCTTCTTTCTGACGGATCATTCCGCCTGCTTTAATTTGTTATTGCCATAAACTTACTGTGTTTATTTACTTGTCGATATACCCCGCGTAATCCGAAGTAATCAGCACTAATTTCATCAATATTAGCAAATTTAATTGGTTTTGTCAATATATTGTACAGATTTTATTGACATTTGGTACTCATTACTGTACAATTTATATACATTATCGCATTCGCTATCTTCTATCACAGGGAATCTTGCGAGAATGGGAGTCGGCCAGATGATTTATAACCATGTTCCTGTCTATAACCTCAGTGCCGTGCTGAAAGAAACCGGCTTGAAAGCTGAACTGCTGCGTGCCTGGGAGCGCCGTTACAACATGCCAGCCCCGCAACGAACCAGCGGCGGACACCGCCTGTATTCAGATTACGACATTGCTGTCATCAAATGGCTGCATGACCGCCAGAAAGAAGGGTTAAGCATCAGCAGTGCCGTTGAATTATGGAAAGAGATGACTCAAAACGGTCAACATCCACTGCAGGAATACTCCCCAGGATCGCAATTAGAAAAAGACACCCTTGTCGAATCCTCTCGGCAAATTGAGATACTCAGGCAAAGTTGGATCAAGGCATGCCTGGCGTTCAACCCTCTTGAAGCTGGCGGGGTCATCAACCGGGCGTTCGCAATCTATCCGATCGAGATGGTGTGTACCGACCTCTTGCAAATGGGGTTACGCGAAATCGGGGATTTATGGTATCAGGGTAAGATTACCGTGCAGCAGGAACATTTCGCTTCCAATCTTGCCGTGCGGCGCCTTGAGACCCTCATTGCGGCATCACCCAACCCCAACCGCAACCAGACCATCCTGCTGGCCTGCCCGGCCGGGGAATGGCATACCTTCCCGGCACTCACGTTGAATCTTTTCCTGCGCCGCAAAGGATTTAATGTGGTCTATCTCGGGGCAAACACTCCGCTGGACCAACTTGAACAGACAGCGGCAGCGGTGAATCCATCCGCTGTTGTCCTCGCAGCTCAGCAACTGACGTCAGCTGCAAGTGTGAAGGCAGCTGCCTTGATCTTTCAAAAGACGAACATCCCCCTGGCATACGGAGGGTTAATTTTCAACCGTATTCCTGATCTACTCAATAGACTACCCGCCATTTTTCTGGGTGGCACTCTGAAAGATGCGCTTAATCAAGTGGATCGCGTTGTGTCATACCAGGTTACTCCATCAGCAACCATTACAGAGGACAGTTCGAATATTTCAGTCCTTTTCCACTCAAAGAAAACACTGGTTGAATCCAGGGTCGTTGAACAGTTCCAAAATCAAGGGTTGGATATTGAACATTTCGATGAAGTCAATGACTTCTTATCTTCCAGGCTAACAGCAGCGTTATTTTTAGGCGATCCGGCCTTCGTGGAACCAGATCTGGAATGGGTTAAGAAACTTCTTGAAGACCGGAATATATCGAACCAGATGGCTCCTTACCTGAATGCCTATCTTTTAGCGGTAAATCTTGTTATGGGAAGTGATGGAGCGGTAATCTCCAATTGGATGTCGGCATATCTCAACAAGTTGTCCGGTTAACAAATAATGCCAATGAATATTTGGTGGGTTCGCCGTGATCTGCGATTAAGTGACAACCAGGCACTCACTGCCGCTTTGAACAATGGACAGCGAGTGATTCCCGTTTATATTCTCGACCCTCACCTGTTGCAGCAGACTGCAGAAAAACGGCATGGTTTCCTGTTCGCCGGGTTGAGAGAATTGGATCAGGACCTGCGGTGCAGGGGCTCGCGGCTGATCATCCGCAGTGGTGATCCCGAGATCGAAATTCCCCGTCTGGCAGCAGAATGTTCAGCGGCTGGAGTCTATGCTGAGGAGGATATTTCGCCATATGCGCGCCGCCGCGACACGGCCGTAGCGAATCAAATCTCACTCCATCTTACCGGAGGTCTGGGCGCTCACCCGATCGGATCTGTCGTGAAACCCGACGGAACACCATACAAAATTTTCACACCGTTCAGCCATGCCTGGAAAACACTGCCCATCATCAGTCATACATTGCCCGCCCCAGATAGACTTCCGGCAGTTCCTGATCTACCTTCCATTGTTCCTGCTGATCTCCCCGTTCCAGATCTCTTCCCGCCAGGTGAGCGCGAAGCACAGCGCAGACTGGCTGCTTTTGCTTCCGGGATGATCTATGAATACCAGAATTTACGCAACCGGCCCGATCTTGAAGGGACTTCAATCCTTTCACCCTATTTTCATTTCGGCATGCTTTCGCCCCGCCAGGCTGTATTGGCAGCTCAACAAGCCTCATCGAATGCACCTGATGCCCCGTCCCGTGCAGGCTGTGAAGCCTGGATCAATGAGCTCATCTGGCGGGAATTCTACCAATCCATCCTGTATCATTTCCCCTTTGTACTGAAGACTGCCTTCAAGCCGCAAATGCGTTCCATTCCCTGGAGAAATGCTGCACAGGATTTTGACCGCTGGAAGGCAGGACTCACCGGCTATCCAATTGTCGATGCGGGCATGCGGCAACTCGCTGCCATTGGTTGGATGCACAACCGGGTACGCATGATTGCGGCCTCGTTTCTCGTCAAGCATCTGCTGATCAACTGGCAGGATGGTGAACGCTGGTTCATGCGCTCATTGATCGATGGCGACCCGGCATCGAACAACGGCGGTTGGCAGTGGACGGCTGGAACAGGCACTGATGCTGCGCCGTACTTTCGAGTTTTTAACCCGATCCTTCAAGGAGAGAAATTTGACCCAACGGGTACTTATGTCCGTAGGTGGGTTCCTGAATTGCGCAATGTTCCAACGCACTTCATCCACACCCCCTGGAAAATGCCGGATTATTTACAGGCTGAATCCAGAGCAATAATCGGTAAAGAATACCCGAAACCGATCGTTGATCATAACGCTGCGCGTCAGCGTGTATTAGAAGCCTATGCGCTTAGCAAATCTTCAGCAGCTTCAAAAGTCTGATTCAACTAGCGTAACCCATGTTCCAATAGCAAATCCGCATTACCCAGGATGGACGAAGTCGGCCCATCCGCAGCAATCATTCCGTTGTCCATCACGATAGTCCTACCCGTAAGCCGCAACGCAAGATCCAGATCGTGGGTGGCAATTACTATCGTTTGCGGTAAACGCGCCAGCAATTCCATCAACTCGCGCCTGGCACGCGGGTCCAACCCTGCACTGGGTTCGTCAAAGACGAGAATGCTTGGCTGCATGGAAAGAACGGTGGCGATTGCGGCACGCTTTTTCTCCCCGCCGCTCAAGTGATAAGGATTGCGGTGCACATATCCGGACATTCCTACTTCATGCAGCGCTTGCTCCACCCGCTGCTGAATGGTTGCCTTGTCCAATCCCAGGTAGGTTGGGCCATAAGCGACGTCTTCATAAATCGTCGGTGAAAATAGCTGGTCATCCGGGTTCTGAAAAACCAGCCCCACACTAGAACGAATGGTTTTGAGATTCTCCTTTTCAACCTGCAGTCCAGCGATCCGCACCTGGCCGCTGCTGTCTAGAATACCGTTGAGATGCAGGATCAAGGTCGATTTCCCTGCACCATTCGGACCTACCAGGGCAATCTTTTCACCTGCTTCCACAATCAGGTTAATCTCGCGCAGCGCCTGCGTGCCATCCGGGTAGGTAAATGACAGGCAGTTTATCTCAATTATTGGAACCAATATCTATCCTCCGATCAGTGATGCAAATAAGAGAATGATCAGTGCTACCAGGCATCCACCACCCAACACTTGCCAACTCTGTTTCGATAGTGGGGATCGTTCATTGGTTGTCAACCCAACGTTATATCCGCGGGATACCATTGCCGCATAAACGCGCTCACTACGCTCAAGTGAACGCAGGAACAGGCTGCCAGCCATCCCACCTGTTACCTTTGCCTGCCAGAACAACTTACGGATAGAAAATCCAGAATGGATGGAGACAGCGCTGCGGCTTAACCTCGCCCGCATCAGACGCTGCCCCTCATCAACGATGACAAAGAGGTATCTCCACATCAACCCGACAATGGAGGTTAACACGGGTGGAACATGCAGTTGCTTCATGGCAGTGACAATGTCAGAAAACTGCGTGGTCGCCACCAGGATCACTGCCGCTTGAACACACAACCAGGATTTCAGTGCAATGCCCAGGAAACGCATGCTCCCGGCCGGGCTGACGTTAAGATTCATCCCTGCAGCCAGGGGAATGTTGATGTGCGGCAGCGGCCCAAGGAAAATCAGGGGTACAGCAGCCAGTATGAAAGGCAATGCAAAGAGAGACCTCTTGAGCACCTGTCGATATCCCACCGAGGAGAGGATTGCCAACGAGATGATCAACGAAAGATAAAGTAGAAACGCTGCCCAGGATCGGGCAGGCAGTAAACTAATAAAGATGATGAAAACCAGGGTGAGTAATAATTTCACCCTGGCATCCGCCCGATGGATCACGCTTTGCCTGGTTACGAAAAACTCGTGCACCTATCAGCCCTGTGTGGTTTTCTCGCTGCGGCTTGTTCGACTGACTCGCGCCATTCCCCACGCAACCCCAAAAACGATTATGACGCCAATGATACCTGCAGCAATTGTTGCCAACGCCGGGTTTGAGATTCCAGGCAGAATGTAATCAGGAACGATCTGATAAAAAGCATTGCGGGCGTTTGCCAGGAAACCATGCTGTTCAGCCACCCACTCAAGCCCATCGGGGTGGCTGGATGCCAGGGGTGCCAGAACAGCCAGCACCAGGGCAAGTAAAAACCCTCCAACTAATACGCCCTTCGAGATTCCATTTTGGTTTCCAACATTCTGCAGCAGATCCTTGCGCGCGGAAAGGACAAATCCCAACGCTCCTGCAGTGATCACACCCTCACCGACGCCAATCAGGGCGTGGATTGCCCCCATGGCTGGAATGACGATATTAGCCGGTGATGTACCTGAGATCGTCAACTGCAGTGCGCATGACAGAGAAGCGATAAATATCGACGCCCATGCGGCCATGAAACCGGATACAACAGTCCCCCACTTGTGCTTTCCGATGAGACGCATCAAAACAGAATAGGCTGCATAAGAAACAAAAACCCCAACCACCGCCATATTAAAGATATTTGCCCCCAGTGCCAGTATGCCGCCATCCTGGAAAATCAGCGCCTGGACGGAAACCACCGAGGTCATCACCAGGACAGCCGCCCACGGACCAAGAATGATGGTAGCAACTGCCGCACCCAGAAGGTGCCCGGAGGTGCCGCCGGTCACACTGAAGTTCAACATTTGCCCTGCGAATATGGCGGCTGCCATTATTCCCATGAGAGGAATCTGGCGCTCGCCGAGTGTTTGACTCGTTTTGCGTAATGCCCATCCAATCATGATGATGGACAGCACCCAGAAGATAACCGAAACCAGGATGGAGAGAAAACCATCCGGAATGTGCATCGGTTGAGGTGATAAAAATGGAAAGTGCGTCAACAGTGCCTCCATGTTCGATTGATGTACAATTACTTCAATAGTTGTAATAATTGTAATACATTTTTTTGCATATGCAAACTTTTGCATTGTGAATAATAAGGGAATATGAAAAATTCATCAGTTGAGCAGATCATCCTGGAAATCCTTTCGAGGGAACATACCCACCTCACTTCGCTTCAGATATACGAGGAGACGCGAAAACAACTCCCGGCCGTGAATTCATCCACGGTATACCGGGCATTGGAACGCATGTCAAAAAGAGGGCTTGTCTCGGTTTCTGATATGGGAGTGGGAGCAGAGGTCTACGAACTGGTGTCAACTGAATTGCACCATCACCTGGTGTGCCAGGAATGCGGGAGGATCACCACCATCGGCGAAGAAGACGTCAAGGCATTTTTCGATATTATTCAGACAAGGAATCATTTCGAGATCGTGACCAATCACCTCATCCTGTTCGGAATTTGCAGCGAATGCCAAAAAAAGGAATAACCTCCAAAAGAAGGTTATTCCTTTTAACGAATCTCAGACTATCACTGAATTCCCAGGACGCCATTCTTAAAGCATCCTATTTGATGTCTCAAATCGTTGCCTCGAGGTTAATGCCAGCCACCCGAAGCAGTTCAATAATTCATGGAACTTTGAACAAGCCCACGAATCTCGTCTCTTCCTCGGTGATATCCTTCATCTCGAGAATCATGTCAATCTCAGCAGCTACAGATTGCGGCATTTTGGATTTTAGGAAACTGGCAGTTACAAGAACCACTTTTCGTGCTGTCGTCTTCGGAATTCCTAATTTGTCGGAGATCTGCTTGATGAGCTCTTCCATAACAGACTCCTTTCCACCAGTGAACATCTGGCTATATTGTTTATACTCCGCTATCGTCAATTTTTTATTAATGCCGTATAAGAAAAAGCAGGCACCTCCATCAGTGCCTGCTTCATTATGGTATTAGATTTGAATCAAAGGTTTACATCTACTTGAATCAACTTACCGTCACGAATTATGGAAAGGGTAACTTTCTGACCCACTTCTGTGTTGTTGAACATATATGACACAAGGTCCTCGTAGGTATCCAATGGCTGACCGTCGATAGCAGTGATCACGTCACCGGCAGTTGTTGTGATTTTTCCCGAATTGCTGCGCTGCTGGCTGCTTCCCACCAGACCTGCTTTTTCTGCAGGACTGTTGTCTATCACATTGACGATCAATACACCCTTAACTGTAGTATCCAGACCCACACTCTCTGCGATGGCCGGTGTCACCGTGGTTGCAGATATTCCAAGGCGCGGATGATCATACGAACCATCCTGGATCAAAACCGGAACGACACGTTTGACGATATGGCTGGGAATGACGAATCCAATGCCCGAGTTGGAATCGGAAGAAGACTGGATCGCTGAAGTGACACCGATCACTTCGCCCGCCATATTCACCAGCACGCCACCCGAATTGCCCGGGTTGATCGCGGTATCGGTCTGGATGATATCCGGAATGGTATAGGTGCTGGTGTAAAAAGGACTGGATTCATCGTCAACCGAAAGCGAACGCGACAATGCGCTGACAATACCCTGCGTCATCGTACCGGAAAGGCCGTAAGGGTTGCCAATGGCAATTACAATATCGCCAACCTGCACAGCCCTTGAATCACCCACAGCTGCCGGGTATAGTGTAGTCACCCCGGGATCAACCTTGATCACCGCCAAATCGCTCTCAGGGTCATTACCCACCAGGGTTGCTGCTGCTGTCGTTCCATCCGCGAAGATCACAGTGATATCCGATGCGCCATCCACGACATGGCTGTTGGTGACGATATGGCCTTCGTTATCCCATACAAAGCCTGATCCTTCCCCGCTGATCACCTGCGGCCCATAATATTCTGAGACCTGAATATTGACCACCGATGGATTGACATTGGTATAGATACTCTGAAAAGTATTCTGAACCACTGCCAGGACTTCAGAGTCGACAACATCGATATTTCTGGCTGCCAGCGTGGGTTCCTGGGTGGGAGTGGCCTGCACAGCCGGAACTTCAGTCGCGGCAGAGAAGAGATTTGAGAGAGATGATGGCAGCAGTGAGCATGCACTTACCAGTATTACCACCAGCCCTGTTAATATAATTTTTGTCATCCTTTTCATTTTCTTACTCCTTACTACTTCACTTGATATATATATTGACTTCTTTTCTGAAACTTGATTTTTTATCAACAAATCAAGACGATTCTTATGTTTGTGATAAAACTCTTGTCAATCACCTGCCTTCTGCGAAGAAAGATCAATTGACTCGCACATCTTCGTGTCCGGTTTGACATATTGGAGAGAAGGTTCAGTTAACCTTCCACCTCTTACTCACCTTTTCACATTTTATCGAGCAAATTTGCAGAAGATGTGGATTTTTTGTGCATACATGTATCGGTCAATCCGCCAGTGCTGGTTTCTTCTATACCAAATCTAAACCCTGTGAAGAATTCATCTCCATACAATCAAAATAACCTGGATCACCACAACATTTGTAACAAATGAATCCTGGTCAAAATGATAGTCACTTTTATGGAGATCAAATGAAACGAAAAAAATTAGCGACGATAGCGATCCTGCTCATGGTGGCATTGAGCGCCTGCTCAGGTCAGACTTCAATAAATGCCGTAGATTCTTCAACCACCTCAAACACGGTGGTACAAGTTACAGCATCGAATACATCCGACACCAGTACTTCTGCGGCTGTCAGTGAGACCGTTACTTCGGTCATTGCCGCCAACAGTGAGACTCACGAAGATGCTGAAGATTATGTTTGGGACAATGCAGAAATGATCCCGATCACTCTGAACGGAGATACGATCTCTGCTGACAGCCCAAACGTCACAATTGAACAGAACCGCGCAATCATCACATCTGCAGGTACTTATAGCCTTAGCGGCACCCTGAACAACGGGCAGGTCGTGGTTGACACGCAAGATGAAGGGACCGTAAAGATCATCCTCAATAATGCAGCGATGGCCAGCGCTTCCAGCTCACCTTTGTTCGTTCAAAATGCCAAAAAAGTTGTGATCATCCTCGCAGACGGAACGGAAAACGAACTTTCTGATGCCTCTTCGTATATCTACGAGACCACGGATGAAGATGAACCCAACGCAGCATTGTTTAGCAAAAGCAACCTGACTATTTATGGAAATGGTTCTCTCAGTGTTACCGGCAATTACAATGACGGTATTTCAAGCAAGGATGGGTTGATCATTGCCAGTGGTTCGATCACTGTAAATGCTGTCGATGACGGCATCCGCGGCAAGGATTACCTGGTCATCAAAGACGGAACAATCAACATTACCGCCCAGGGCGACGGATTGAAATCTGACAATGAAGAAGATGCTATTAAAGGATACATCTCCATTTCTGCTGGAGAATTAACCATTTCAGCTGGAAGCGACGCGATTTCAGCCCAAACGGACGTGATCATCACTGGAGGTGAATTCTCCCTCACAACGGCTAATGGCAGTGGAAGCTCGATCGCTGAGACCGCTTCTGCAAAGGGCATCAAGGGGTTGGCCAGCGTCTCGATAGACGGTGGAACCTTCTTCATAGACAGTGCAGATGATTCGCTCCATTCAAACGGAGATATCACCATCAACGGCGGCACATATGAGATTTCATCCGGCGATGACGGCATGCATTCCGATACCTCGCTAACGATTAACCACGGTGAGATCGATATCCTGGAATCGTACGAGGGTATTGAAAGCGCATTGATCACCATTAATGGAGGAAACATCCACTTGAATGCCAGCGATGACGGGATTAACGTGGCTGGCGGCGTGGATTCATCCGGCTTTGGTATGGGCGGCGGCCAACCGATGCCAGGTGGGGGCCCTGGACAGGATTCGTTTGCATCCATGGAGAACTACTACCTGTACATTAACGGTGGATACATCTTCATCAATGCTGGAGGTGATGGGATCGATTCCAACGGATATATCGAGATGACAAACGGCACAGTGATTGTGAATGGCCCTACCGAAAACATGAACGGATCCCTTGACTACATGGGAGGATTTTCCATGACCGGCGGGCAGATGATCGCAGCCGGCAGTGCCGGAATGGCGATGGCGCCTGATCAGTCGTCGAGTGTGAACTCAGTTCTCATCACCTTTACCGGGACAATACCGGTTGGTACGCTGGTCAACATACAAACCGACTCAGGCGAAGAAGTGCTTACCTTCACATCGTCCAAGGAATTTCAATCGCTCCTGGTATCCTCTGCAGCACTTGTAAATGGAACGACATACCAGGTATACACAGGTGGAAACTCAAGCGGGACAGCGGCGGACGGTGTGTATGAAGGCGGTGTCTATACACCAGGTTCCCAATACGACGCCTTTACGGTAACTTCAGTGGTGACCTACGTGGGCAGCAGCGGCGCGGGCGGCGGCGGCTTCCCTGGCGGGGGCGGAGGCGGCGGCAGACCCCCCAGATAGTTCACCATTGTTTATGAGTAGATGCCGCTTCGTTTCGCGGCATCTACTTTTATAAAAAGCACCACACTATACAATAAATAAACCACTCGCAGCTTCAGCCAGAGTAAGATCGTAACAACCTGGATAATCAATATCCGCGGAGGAACGAATGATACAAACCTTTTGGACATCAAACTTGCCAACAAAGAGATCAGAAGAACAATATTGGGAATTACCCATTACCACTCAAAGATGGAAAACTGATTCTCTCGATCTTTCCAACCTTCTTTGGGAATTCTCACCCATCAACCTGAAGCAAATGGATACTGTTGCCCTGCTGAATCGGGTGGATACAAAATTCATTATTCCCATCGATAAGCTCGCAAATGCGCTCCCGTCTCTATATTCTGATTACCGCATCCTGGTGATCGACGGAAGGCGCATGAGCCACTACCGAACGTTGTATTTCGACACGCAGAATTTTTCACTCTACAATCTTCACGTAAACGGCAATTCGGAACGATATAAGGTTCGCAGCCGTGAATACCTGGATTCAAACGAGGCCTTCCTGGAAGTCAAGCATAAGAACCGGAAAGACCGCACGATCAAAGAACGCATTCAAACAGTTGAGCCTGTCATTGAACTGGATTCCCAGACTTCGGATTGGCTGCAAGACATCTTACCGTATCACAGCTGTGATCTCGAACCTAAGATTTGGGTCATGTTCACCCGCATGACACTAGTCAACAAACACCTTTCTGAACGTGTGACCATCGACATTGATTTAACTTTCTACGCACCTATTAACATTGTTCAAATGGACGGCATTGCCATTGCAGAAGTCAAAAGAGACGGCGCACATCTTCATTCACCATTTCTTGATTTGATGCATGCACAGCGTTATCAACCGCAGGGATTCAGCAAGTACTGTATCGGTACATCACTGCTTTATGATCAGGTAAAGAAAAATTCGTTAAAACCAAAACTGTTATGGCTTGAAAAAATCTCCAAAGGAGTTCGGCATGAGTGATTTAGCTAGTTTTTTATTGAGCTTCGGCTTCAACCTGTTAGTGGCAATTCTATTGGTGAGGTTTATCTATTATCCCTCCACCCACAACAAGCGTTATGTCTTAACCTTCTTGGCGTTCAATACAGTCATCTTCCTGGTATTGACCTTCTTAACCAGCGTTGAAATCGGCGTCGGAGTAGGGTTTGGACTATTCGCGATTTTCACCATCCTGCGTTACCGTACTGATCCCATACCGGTACGTGAAATGACCTACATGTTTGTTACCGCCGCCCTGCCGGTGATGAACTCGGCCAGCCTGACCGAAGCACTTTGGCCGCAAGTGATCGCAGCCAACGCTGCCATGCTGGTGATCATGTTCGTACTCGAAAATGAGTGGGGCTTCAAATATGACCATTCCAAACGTATCACCTACGAAAAGATCGAGTTGGTCCGACCTGACCGCAGAGCAGAGATGCTGACTGACCTCGAACAGCGCACAGGCCTCAAAATCAAACGCATTAATATTGGAAAGATCAATTTTCTAAAGGATACTGCCGATGTAACGATCTATTATGACAGCTCTGAACCCAATGGATGGTCCTACAGTGATGAACCAACGATCATAGCTTACAGCAGCAGCGATACAGAGGATTAGCCCCGTGGATCTCGAAAAATAAAGCCAGTGACACCATCCAGATTATGGATTTTCGTGATGAAATGTTCTCCTTCTTTCTCCTCATTTGTGAAGCAGGGTGGGGGACTCTCCCCCGCCCGCTTTGCAATACTAAAAGAAAATTGCAATCCATCGATATAATTAAATTATGACCCGAAAAATTCTTGTGGTAGACGACACAAAAAATGTACAACTCCTGCTGACCGATTTTCTAAACAGTCAGGAATTCGAGGTGGTTACCGCTTCCGATGGACGCGAAGCCCTGGATGCGGTACATGATTCGAACCCCGACCTGATCTTGCTCGATATCATGATGCCGAATATGGATGGATATCAGTTCATCACCCACCTGCGCAAAGAATCAAACACACCGGTGATCATGATCACCGCCAAATCGCAGGAAGCCGAAATCATTCACGGGTTTGACCTGGGTGCAGATGACTATATCACCAAGCCGTTTCGTCTGCGTGAGCTCCTGGTAAGAATGAGAGCTGTCTTGCGGCGCTCGACATTCCACGAAGAAACCAAACCCATACTGGTTATTGGAGATCTATCCCTCGACCACAGCAAGCATGAGGTCAAACAAAACGGTACCCAGATCGAACTAACCCCTCTCGAGTTTCAAATCCTGGAAATGTTGATGCAATCCGCAGGTAAAGTTATCAAACGGGCTCAATTAAGTATTGCCCTGATGGAATGCGGATATACCGGATCGGAATCAACACTGAAAATCCATATCCGCAATCTGCGGTTGAAACTGGGCGATGATATGGACCAGCCACGTTATATCGAGACTGTTTTCGGAATTGGATACCGCTTTCTGGAGGTTGGTTAAAAATGCGATCATTAAAAGGACGATTGATCCTTTCCTTCCTCGGTGTGGCATTGATCACCGTACTGGTTGTTTCGGCATTAATCCGCCTTACTTCAGGTCAATCCCTGATGAATATGGTTGTCGATGAGCAAACCGCATACCTGGAAGAAATGACGCAATCCTATTACACCACCAACGGCACATTGGATGGTTTCTTTGACTATTATTCCCAGACCTTCCAGCGGAAACCAAACGATCTCCCGGAACCTGGAATTCCTGATAAACCATTATCAGATCAGGAAACGCGCGGTATCCACGGACTGGTAGACACGGAATACAGGGCACTCATTCCCACATTTGGAATTGAACCCGGACAGACGGTTCCCGAGGAAAGGTTGATGGATCTCCACCCAATCAAAGTCGATGGAGAAACGATCGCTTACGTCATACCCGATAAAAAATTCCAATTCCAGCTCAATGCTGAAGAACAGCTCTTTTTGCGGCGTACAAACATTGCCATTGGGTTGGCAGCTATATCCGGTATCATCCTGGCAGTGGGAGTGGGTTTTTTACTTGCCAGCCGGATTCTTAAGCCTGTGCGCCGTCTCACCAAAGCCTCGCAAGCCCTTGCCCAGGGCGACCTGCAGCAGCAGGTACCCGTCACATCTACTGATGAACTCGGCCAGCTTACCCTAACTTTTAACAAAATGAGTGCCGACCTTTTTCAGGCCGATCAGCAACGAAAACGTCTTACCGCCGATATCACCCACGATCTCAGTACCCCGCTACAGATTATCTCAGGGTACGTCGAAATGCTCGACAGCGGAGAAACATCCCTGACTCCGCAACGGATTGAGATCATCAAAACAGAAATCGAACACCTGCGACGATTGGTTGGCGATCTTTCCACGCTAACCCAGGTCGAGGCAGGCGGATTGGATATCCAAATTCAGCCAACGAATCCAGGAGATTTACTAAAACGAGTGTATCAAACCTATGAACCGATCGTATCAAAACAGGGTGTGACCCTGGAATTGGATACACCCGAAAGCATTTCCCGCATTTCGATCGATGAAGGGCGTATGCTGCAGGTCCTGAAAAATCTGATTGAAAACGCTTTACGCTACACCAGCCATAACGGCATGATCAGACTTTATGTGGTCGAGGATTCACTAGTGCGGTTGATCGTTGAGGACAACGGTTCAGGAATCGAGGCTGAGGATTTGCCATACGTGTTTGACCGTTTTTACCGCGCTGACAAAGCACGCTCGGGGAATTCTGGCAAAATGGGGCTTGGGCTGGCAATCTGCAAGGCACTGGTCACTGCACAAGGCGGTACCATTAAAGCCGAGTCAGAAGGCAAAAGTAAAGGGACGAAAATCATCATATCATTTACCGCTGAGGAATCAACAATCAATTCACCGGTTCACAGTTAACAAGGTTATCTTTTAATTGCTCCTGTTTTGGATAGATCGAAATTCACAGGCCACCGGGTCGATTGGTCATAGATAGCCCCTTCAAAATCGGCGCTGTCCAGGTTGGCTCCATAAAGGTCACACCTCCGCAGATCGCAAAGCTCAAGATTGACGCCCTTGAGATTTGTACCCGTTAATATCGCCCCCTTGAGGTTTGCCCCTTCTAAAACGGCATGTTTCAGGTCAGCCCCTTTGAGATTCGCACCTTCAAGATTGGTGTTCCAGAAAACAACCCTCTTCAGGTTAGAGCCCTGAAAATCCACATCTCGAAGATCCAGATTGGCAAAATTTACACCAAACAGGTCGATTTCCTTCAGGCAGGCTCGTTGACCAAGTGAATCACCAGATAGATATTTTTGATGTTGCTCAAGAATTTTCTGTAATTCAACAAAAGGAATTTTCTTCATTTGCAAACTTCCGTTTTGGTTATGGTTGTTTTGAATTAATGCAATTTTTCCGGATGATCGGTCAATTTTCCATTAATATATTCCTGAACAGCGAAATCAATATCCTCAATATCTGTGACGATTGGTGTTAACCCCAATTGACGCATGCTTTCATAAGCCCCCATTCCCATTCCACCACAAATAACGATACTACAATCGGAAATGGCTTCTGCCATACGCTGATGCTTGAAATGTGCTTCTCCATTGTGACCGTGAGCGTCACCGTGATGGTGCTCTTCAGTATGATGGTGTTCACCAAACTGCTGGTGCCCGAGTTTTGGGCGCAATTCACGGTCTACAATCTTGCCATTCTCGATGGCCAAAACCTGGTAAAACCTGGCCCTTCCGAAATGCTGGCTGATTGTTTTTCCATCGTCGGTAATTACTGCAATTTTCATTAGATTCTCCTTATTCGAAGTAGTCATCCACATGTGCTGTCTACCGGGTTTTTCCTGCTGGTTTGACGGTTGAAAGACCATTAACACTTCAGCCTGGCAGTCTCCCGTGTTTTCCCAACGATGCGGCAGATTTGCATTAAAGATCAGGCTGTCACCCTCATTTAGAAAATACGCTTCCCTTTCGATATGGTAAGTGATCGACCCTTTCAAACAAAAAAGGAATTCCCAGCCAGCGTGAACAATCATATGGCCACCGCTGCCCTGACCGGCATCAAGTTCAAGGATGAACGGCTGCAGAGCTTCATCGGCCAGATCCTGGGCAAGATGATAGGCACAGGCATCACCCATTTTCACGGGAGGTCTTTCAGAAAGTCGGGTTAATATAACTTGTTTCTTTTCGGCTTCAGTTTCAAAAAATGAGGATAAAGGTACGCCCAGAGTCAGGGATAGTTGCTGAAGTGTTCCGATCGAGGCAGAAGTTTTCCCCGCTTCAATCAGGCTGATGGTGTTGACGTTCAATCCTGAAACCTCTGCCAGCCCTCTCAATGAATATCCCTGATCAACCCGCAACTTGCGTAATCTTTGCCCAACAAGAATCTCCGCAGGGGTATTCGTGTCAGTTGCTTTCGACGGGTCATTCATTCTTTTCTCCAGTCAATGCATTCAGTAAGTGGTGATGGTTCAATCAATACGTACTAATATTATAGTACATAATATAAATATCGTACTAAATAATTATTTTTTTCGGTAATCATTTCGTTGATCAAATTGAATCAGAAACGACGACTATAATTATGGGTATGGAAGGTAAGTCTCTTCAATTGATCCCTTACCCTGCGTCCGTTCAGCTACTACCGGACAATTTTCATCTATCCCCTCATACTTCGATCAAAGCAGACGCTGCGTCGGCACCGGCAGCAAAATTTCTTCGCGAAAAATTGACATTGGAATCCGGTATAGACCTGGTGCCTGCAACAGGTGAAACAAATAACATTATCCGCATGCGAGTTTTATCGTCAACTGCCGCAAGGGAATCATATAAACTGAGCATTCGTTCAGACAGCATCGAAATCATCTCTCCAGATCCTGCGGGATGTTTTTATGCAGTACAAACCTTATTGCAGCTGATTTTTCAAAACCGAGAACAAAAAATTCTCCCTTGCCTGATGATCGAGGATACACCGCGATTCCATTGGCGTGCATTCATGCTTGATGAGGCACGTCATTTTCAAGGAATACACGAGGTCAAACGCATCCTGGATAACATGGCACGTTTCAAGATGAACATCTTTCACTGGCACCTGACGGATGATCAGGGTTGGCGTGTCGAAATCAAACAATACCCGCGTCTGGTCAATGTCGGCTCCATACGCGCAGGCACGGCTTACAGCATGGATCCTCAGCTTCATAACCAGGTTCAACACAGTGGATACTATACGCAATCTGAAATTCGCGGGATCGTGAAATACGCAGCGGAGCGACACATCACCATTGTGCCCGAAATCGAATTCCCCGGTCATGCCACAGCTGCACTGGCGGCATACCCTGAAAACAGCTGTACGGGGGGCCCCTTTGAAGTGGCCACTCACTGGGGAGTATTCTCTGACATTTATTGCCCCTCAAAGGGTAGCACCTTCTCCTTTTTCCAGAATGTTCTTTCAGAAATCATGAATATTTTTCCTGGTGAGTATGTGCATCTTGGCGGAGATGAAGCTCCGATGAAACGCTGGCAGAACTGCCCGCATTGCCTGAAGAAAGCAGCTGACCTTGGGATTAGCATCCCAGACCTTCAGACCTGGTTCACCAACCGCCTGGTCAATCTTCTGCGCATGAACCATAAACGAGTGATCGGTTGGAGCGAAGTGCTTCGTCCGGGATTGGATAAGGAGGTGATCCTCCAGCATTGGCTGCCGCGCAGGGGAAAAGCCATTACAGCGCTAGATGAAGGACGCGAAGTGATCGCATCACCTTATCTGGATGTATACCTTGATCACACCTACAACTTGATTTCACTCAAGCATCTCTACGAATTTAACCCCGTGTATCCGGGAATCAACTCCGCCCGTGAACAAAACATACTCGGGATGGAAGCGCCATTATGGAGCGAATATATATGGGATCCGCGCCGGCTCGAGTACCAGCTCTTCCCGCGTTTGTTGGCCTGTGCGGAAACTGGTTGGAGCCCTGCTCACCCGAAGGAATACTCAGAATTCAAAAGCCGGGTTAAAGGAATCCTACCCTGGTTGGACATGCAGCAAATCAGGTATGCACCCCCTGGTGAATGGAATGCGCCCTCGTATCAAAGATTGGCGGCACTATTCAAAATTCGCCAGCCAAAGACCCGCACCTCTGACGGAAACCTTGCTCTTCCAGATTAATTTTTACGTTTGATTTATCCATTCATTCTGAGGCAAGAATAATAAACCTGCAAACCTCGGTACTTTCTGTTTCACCCCTAAAAGTGGTACAACTCACGGAACTTGTTTGGTTCGTGAGCCAGGCCTTTTCCAACTCAAGTTGAGCACCGGGTGAATCTGAGGGCAGCAGCAGCCACAAATTACTGCCCGGCAGTCTGCTCTCTTCGATGATCACGCGAGTGTTGGCGCTTAGTGCATCTTCGGGATTACCTGAGACGGCATATTTTTCAATCAGCGAGGGAATGGGGAAATAATACGGCAGTGCAGTCCAATGGAATTGCGGCCCAGCCCAATTCATCCAGAAGAACCAGATTGGGGTCGCGTAGGATCGAATCAAGATTGTGTCACCTGGATTAGCCTGCTGCGCGAGGTACTGGTACGATTCATTCAAATCTGAACGTTCCACCCCGTAGGAATTCTCATTCCTACAGCTCCCCACCATTATAAAATTGAACACCAGGCAGCCAGCCAGCAAGAGTAACAAAAAACGCTTGAATCGCTGCACCAACAAGCAAATGATCGTTCCCAAAGCAACCACGGCAGCCAGAACAAGGATGAGAGGTACTTTTTCAGAGAACCGGGCAAGCGCAATATCCGCCTGCTGCCCGCTCAAGAGCCACCTGGCGTTCCAGGCTAAAATGGAATATCGGGCCTGCCAGATCGTTGACCATTCACTGACAGGCGGCACCGAGGTATACATCGAACGGTAAAAAACTCCAACCGGAACCAGCGTTCCAAGAAGCTGCACTCCTGCCGACAGGATGCCTAGTAATAACAAAACCACCTTCCCTGGCCATGTCCGCAGCATTCTATCGATTGCCGGTACACCTGCCAGCAGCATCAACGGTATCACAGGCAGCAGGTAACGGATGCCCCAGTTGATATGCCCGGACCATTCGGCATCATAAAACAACGCTTGCCCAATCGCCATCAGGATCAGACATGCCCATGCCTGCCAACCGGCTTTAAATCGGATGATTACCCCCGGAATGGCAAGGATGAGCACCGGCGAAAAGATAAAAATGCTTTTTCCCGGGCTGATGAACGGACCTGTGACGCCCTCCAGAAAATAAGGACGTGGTGTGTCTTTAAAAAACCTGACCAGAAGTGAATAATAATCAGGGGTGAAACGCGCCAGTATGGGAATGCTTGGAATCACAACAAACCAACAAACAACGGCAACGATCACACCCGCCACAAATATCATCCATTTCCATCGTTTTGGCTTTTTTCTCAATTCTTTATCGCGGTGAGATGCTTTTCTTCTACTTGCGAGAAGGATATCGAGCAGCATGACCGGAACTGCAATCAAAACAATATTCTTTGCCAGTACCCCCGCTGTAATTGAGATCACCAGGCCTGACCAGTAGAATATGCGTTTATCAGTCGTTCCGGGTGTAGCCAGGTCCTGTTTGACCGCCCACAGGAAATACCAGGCACATACCAGAAACATCATCGCCAATGGATCACGAAAATAAGTCTTGCTGTACGTGAATACAATCGTCCCCAAGCCAAACACAGCAGCTGCAATGATTGCCGTTAACCGGGGATACCCCATACGCAGCACGGTGAGAAAAAGAACAGCAGCGGTAGCAGCCGTCACCCAGATATTGAGCAGGAACAGAGTCTGCACACGTCCAATCCCCAGCGCAGCGGCAATCTTCACCAATAAGGACCCAAACAATGCCTGCGCGGGTTCAATATTCAACGCCTGATCAGCATAGGGATCAGTAAATTGCGAATAGGAGAAGACCCGTTCGTTCCCGATCACCCGTGAAAAATTCATCGCGCCGTCAAAGGCAACACTTAAGGCCTGGGTGGATAAAATATGCTCGTCATCAGTGGAAAATTGCCCGTTATAAAACAGGCCGTAGACCAGAGAAAGCAGGATGAAAAGCGCCAATGCCCAATTGAACCTGGATGAGGATATTTTCATTTTATACATCACCCCCAAGCCAATATCTAAACCGTTTTCTCAACAACTTGAACTGTGCATCCAATTTGAATGACGCCTCAACTCTTTCAGCGTCATCAGTTTTCACTGCTGATCTCCCACTGCGAGTGACAGCCTGCCAAATCAGCTTACCCAACTGCATCAGAACATTACCGGAATGAAATTCGGTTGGAAGATAAAGGTCTCTCTGCTCCTGATAGTGAATGAACACACCGGCAGCAATGGTTTTTCGTAAATGTTCCAGAGTAAAACGGGATGGGTCTACCTGGTGCAATACATGCGCCTGTGGAAGGATACCGATCGAATATCCAAGTTGCTTCATCAGGCTTGCAGCGATAATCTCCTCGCCGCCGCTGAAATCGCTGCCGCGCCTTCCGTATCTTCCTCTAAATCCTCCAATTTGAAGTAATGCCTTACGCCGCGCACACCAGTTCGCTCCCCAGGGGTACTCCCACCAATGCGTCACCTCGGTCAGCTTCGTGTACCCTGTTATGAATTGACTCCAGTAGCACTCCCAACCTTCCTTCCAAACCATGTTGATCGTTTCTGGCCGTTTCAGCGTGATATGTCCGCCGATTACCCCCATTTCTTGGTGAGCAGAAAAGGCAGCCAGGTACTGTGTCACAAGGTCCTTATCCGCCACGGCATCATCATCGAGGAAAAGGATAATTCCTCCCCTGGCTTCCGCTAACCCGGCATTCCGCGCGTAAGAAAGCCCCAGAACCGGACAGTGTACCAGGCGCAGACGATCCGGCAATTCATGGAATCCAGCATTTCGCACACGGGTAATCATTTCATCAAGTCCGGAGTCACCGGGATTATTGTCCACCACGATTACTTCAAAATCCTGTTTGTCTGCGGTTTGCCTTGCCAGAGACATCAGCGTATCTTCCAGACTCTGATTGCGCCTGTAGGTGCAAACGACTACAGAAAGCTGTTGATTCTCTGTGGATGATTCAGCGATTTCACGCTCAATTTGTTTCAAATGCACAGATCGGACATGGATATCGAGAGCATCTAACAAGACCTCTAAACTATCAGAGGAAAAAGAATTTTGATAACCCGCAATTGTCTCTGGAGTATTGATTTGTATACCATACTGAGGATTTCGGTTTATCGAATCTGCGTTTTGAGGATCAGTCTTATGGAAAAAGTAAAGCACTGCACTGATGCAGTTTGAGGGTACAGAAATTGATGCACCCGCCATATCTTGCACGACCTGCAGGTGAATCACAGGCAGAAACAGGCGGGGAAGTCTTAACCGATTAAATTTCTCCTGCGATAGAACGATCCCTCCGCGCCGCATGGTACTGCCTTTTACTTCGTCAGTCAGATTTTTAACGAAATCAGAATTGTCCAATCCTTGCACAACCCAGATCATGGGCATCAGGTAGAAATCGCGGCGAAAGTCATCAAAAACCATCAGGAATTTTCTGTCCTGTGTGATCTTATATAAATGATCCTGACTGGTCAGCGACCTGGCATGAAAACGGTAATCATAAACGGGTTGTAATAAATCGCTGTGCCGCAAGGTCAGCAGCGCGTTCACTTGCATCCAGTAATCATAGTCTTCACGGGTAAACTGCCAGCGGCTGTACCCTGCCAGCAGATGATGAACGCGTTTGCGATACAGGAATGCACCGCCGATGAAATTATTGGCATAGGTATTCAGTTCATGTGTATTACCGGGAAGATAGATATGTTCGCTGCCGCATGGGATCTGGTACCCTTTGAACCAATCGGCATCACGCAGCGGTTGTCCGTCATCTCCAATAATATCCATGTTGGCGTACACCATATCCCAGCGGGGATGCCTTTCCAGACAAGCAACTAATTTTCGTAGAAATTCCGGTTTAAGGACATTGTCGTCGCTGGTCCAGGTGAGAAATTCACCTTGCGCCAGGTCAAACCCGGTATTGAGCGCAGCGGGCAGTTTGCGGTTGGGTTGGTGAACGACCCTGACGCGTTCATCTTTAGCTGCATATTCATCCGCAACTTGCCCTGAACCATCTGTGGAGCCATCATCGACGATGATCAACTCAAAATTCCTGTAGGTCTGGTCAAGAACACTCTCGACAGCATCACGTACATACTTAATGCCGTTATACAGCGGCATAACGATCGAGACCTGCCCGGTGTATCCTGGAACCTTCAAAGAACTAAAATCAGTGGTGAAGGCTTTTGCACGCAGTTTCTTATAACGCATAAAATAATCAGCATATGGTGAACGTTGGTAACCAATCCAATCGGTCGATAACCGCAGCAGTCCTCGCAAGGTGAGCGCGGAGTTTCTGAATGTTCGTTTGAAAACGCCCGAGAACCCCTTGACCGCCTTTTCGCGTTTCGACCCTCTTGGAACAAGGAATAAACGAATTTGCCACAATTCCCAGAGGAGCTTCCAACCCCGGCTTCCCTTGATCGCGCTCAATTCCTGTGAAAGGAAATCCTGCTCTTTTTGTCCTTCAAGATTCTGAGTCTTGAGCATCTCAATCTGCTTTTTTAAAGAACGCACCTCTTTTCGCTGCTGTACCTGTTGATTCATAATCACAGTTCCGAGTTCAGAGTTGTGAATCTTTTCCTGTTCCAGTGATTGTTCAAGCTCTGAGACTCGATTTTTCGACTCTGCCTCTCGCTCGGAAAGGACTCGTATTTGATGTCTTAACTCTTTTGCCTGAGTCGTACTAGTTTCAAGCGCTTCCATGAGTGACAAGGCCGTTTTTCCCAGGATACCCGTTAATTCCGCGGATGATTTTCGCTCGTGCCTGTCAGCCTGTGAAAGGATTCCGACCACCAGTTGCGCACTTTTCGCCCCCATCTCAACCATATCCTGCTTTTGATCCATCAACAAAGCCCGAATTTCATCTTTATGATTCAGCGCATCATCCAGCAATGTAAAAACCATCGGACTGGAAACATCAGGGAGATTAATTAAATATCTGCCAAGGCCGATTTGCTTCAGATAATTCACAACCTTTGGATCATATCCAAGCCCCACCATGGGAATACCGCTGCTGGCTGCCACGACCAATGAGTGCAGGCGCATTCCCAGGACCAAGTCGCAAGTTGCAAGCAAATCCCCCTTCATGTGCGGAGAAACCGTTTTTTCAAGAATCTGCGCGCGTTTCGCATTCTTCAATTGCCTGCGAATCCACCTGGCCACACCCAGATCGTTCAGAAACGAATCTGATGCATCTTGAAAAGGGATGAATACCGCGTCAAAATCTGAATGAGCATCGAGAAAACGATCCACACCTTCAGCAATACCGTTTTCCCAATAGGCTGGTTCCACGCCCACATTCCAGTTTCTCAGCACGATTCCCAGCCGCCGTTTTTCATCATTTACAGCGTTTTGTTCAAACGGTAACCCTGCCACCGGGTCGGCAGCCAATATGATGCGGTTTGCCAAAATTCCCAGTTTTATCAGCAATTGCCTGGATTCGTCATCTCGCACAGTAATCAATGCTGCCTGTTCTGCAATTGCCCTGACGTACGCCCTGCCCTTTTCAGAAACCAGCGGACCCACACCCACCGCATACAGCATCAGGGGTTTACGGTGTATGGAAGCCAGCAATGCCAGGCTGGTATAAAAGGAAAGCCCGATGTGTGCCGAGGTGAGAATAGCTGAATCTTCGAACCCCCAGTAATCATGAAAAATTCCGCCGCCGCCGAGAATCACCAAATCAGCGCTGTGTACACTCTGCTCAATCAAGCGGATATCCGTCCAGGATACACTGTCCACCTGGTATCTCCTGGCAGTCTGCCTGGGCTTTCCAGATAATACGGTAATGTTTAAATCCGGCAACTCATCCCGGAGATCCTTTAGCATCCCCTCAAGGATCAGTTCATCCCCTGCATTCCCGAATCCATAATAACCGGCAATCACGATAGTGTGAGGCATGAAGTCAAATCCTTAGCGCTGCGTTGTTTCTGAAAGTTCGATCACACTTCGATATCTCTTCACCACCTGATGCACGTCACCCTGGTCCACGATCGACCCGCCTTCGAGCAGGGCAGCCCGGTCACATTTCTTCAGGATCAAGTCCATATCATGCGTGACCAGCAGAATCGTTGCTCCTTCAGCCCTAAAACCATCAATGCGGGCTTTGCATTTCTTTTTGAACGCTTCGTCTCCCACCGCAAGGATCTCATCCAGGATTAGAATTTGAGGTTTCCATGATGTGGCGACCGCAAAACCCAGCCGGGCGATCATGCCCGATGAATACATGCGCAACGGGGCGTCAATAAATCCATCCAATTGAGCAAAATCCAATATCTCCGGAATATGTTCCTTAATTTGCTGATGGGAATGCCCAAGCAGCGAACCATAGAGCAAAATATTCTCTCTACCGGTCATTTCAGCTTGAAATCCTGCACCGCATTCGAGCAGGGGAGCCACTTCACCCTCTACGATCATCCTTCCTTTTGTCGGGGCAATGACCCTTGAGATCACTTTCAGCAGGGTGGTTTTCCCGGCCCCGTTCCTTCCGATGACGCCAAATGTTTCTCCGCGATAAATATCCAGGTTGATATTCCTTAACGCCCAGAAATCTTGCATCCTGATCCGTCTCTGAAAATACTGGATGGTGAATTCTTTGAACGAACGAATTTCAACTTCAGGTTTTCTATACCTGACAGAGATATCCTCCAGGTGGATGGCAATTGGAGAGTGAGTGATCATTGCTAATCTCTCATGGTCATGTACGATAGGTGAATTCATTGGCTTTCCAGGTAAAGACCAGCCAGCCGATAATTAAAGCAGCTATAGAAATCCCGATGCTAATCCCCAGCATTTCTCCGGATGGAATTCGCCCCTCGTAGATGGGCTGCCGGATCATCTCTACCAGATAATACATGGGATTAAAAGCCAGTACCCACCTGCGGTATACCTCCGGGATGATTTCTGAAGGATAGATAATTGGCGTCAAATACATCCACGCTGTCAATCCAATATGGTACATATCGACCACGTCCGGAAAATACAGTGCCAGTGTCGAGACCAGCAAACCAATTCCCAACGAGAAAATCGTCAGTAAAATGATGGAAACCGGTAGAAATAAAACGAAAATTCGAAAAGGTTGGCCAAGAATGACCATGATGATAAATAGCGGAATTAATGACAAAAGTAGATTGACCACGCCGGTACCGATGGCAGAGACCGTGAATGCTGTCCGCGGCAGATAAACCTTGTGCAGCAGCGACCCGCCCCATACGTTCTGTGAAAGCGCTGCAATGGTGGCTTGTGAGAAAAAATTCCAGCCTATCAGGCCGCTCAGAATAAAGATCGGATAGCTGTTTACAGAATGAAAAAGATTGGAAAAAACCAGCGTCAGAATGAGCATCGTGCCCAGCGGATTCAGCATCGTCCAAGCCACGCCGAGGAAAGACCGCTTGTAGCGTGAGACAACATCACGCCGGATCAGCTGCATGATCAATTCGCGATACTTGATCAGATTTCGCGTTTCCTCAACCGCCAGTGAACCGCGGTTTCCGCTGTCAAAACGGACAAAATGTTCTGCCTTGGCGAGTCTCATTTGACACCCTTTTGACTGGCAACATACTTCAACCATTCATCCCAATCATTTCTGCTAACCTTTTGATCACCGTTGGTATGCTCATCTCTGGTCTGAGTGTCTCTCACACTTAACCATGATTTTTTTTGTGTGGACATGAGGATACTCCTTATCCACATCAAGATGAACCCGGGAAGGTACCACAATGCTCTGAAAAACTGATACCTGTTGGGCGAGCGAATGAGACCAGCGGTGAAAAGTGCGACCTCGCTCAACGCCACGCTAAGGATTGGTAGGGCAACCCACGGGTAATTGATCAACAGCCCACACAGAAGCAACATCACCAGCATTTTCAACCAGCGCGGTTTCAAAAACAACGATCCCAGCAGGGAGCATCCGCCGAGCCCGCTAAACAGGATCTTCACAACGGTCCGTCGATAATCCCAGAAAGTCTTCAATTGGCCGCGGTACCAGCGTGAACGCTGCCGGGAAGCAGCCGCTGCTTTGAGCGGTTTTGGATCAAAAACTTGCGCATTCTCAATGGCGTGAATGTGAACCTTCTTCTCAGTTAGGAGCAAACTGAGGACCATATCCTCCACCTCGGAATCGATCCCGAAATCTAAATCCATCAAGACCTTTGGCGAAAAGATCATGCCGGTTCCTCGCAGGCGTACCGGCCATCCAACTTTAGCGTGGAGATGTTCGAATATCGTCTGTTCGACTGTCTCTGAAAGAGCAGCCAAGGTACCAACAGGTGATTCTTCATATCCCACCGGAGAAACGAAGCATTGGGCAGCGCATTCTTCCTTTCCCAAGCTTTGATCCAAAACTGAAATGAAATTTGAATCGATGATGCTGTCAGCATCTAAAATGACCAGGTAAGAAAACAAAAGTAACCTTTGGGAATGCGTTTTTACAAACCATGAGATGGCTGCACCTTTTCCGGGAGGGTATGACTGATCCCTGATAATGACTTCGGCTCCAGCACTGCGGGCTTCAACCGCGGTGCGATCTGTGCAATTATCGGCAATAACGAAAAGGGCATCCCCAGTGCGCAAGGCCTTCCTCGCCGTCTCTACCGTAGACCGGATTAAGAAAGCTTCGTTTTTTGCACAGATCACCAGGGCAATTCGGCGCATCACATTACCCTTTCCGGAGTTGTGAACCATTCCTTAAAATCATTACGTATCCATCCACGCTGGTAATGACCACAATCCAGGCAATGCAACCCGTCTGCCAACGCCAGCAGGCTGCCAGAACATCTCACGCAACCCAAATCGCCGTCACTATTAAATAACCCTTCATAATCGGTGTGATCAAAATACCAATCCCAATGACCGATCCAGGTTTTTGCAACCGTACTCCAGGTCAACGGCGTGCACATGGCGTTTCTTCGAATATATTCCATGTAATCCGGTCTTTTGGATAATTCCAGGATTAACTGTGCTGTTTTTTCGATGGTTGTTAGTTCTATATGGCTGCCGGGAATAAAAAAACCGTTATAACCATCACGGATCAATTCAGGGAAAACCCCAACAGGGCTTGCCATCACCAGGCAACCTGCACGCAGCGATTCATTAAGACCTGGAGCACCTGCTTCCTGGATTGCCTGCAGGTGAATCGCGAAATTCATCTTAAAAAGCCACTTTGCGAGGGCTTTCTGGCCTAGCATTCCGTGGTCAACCACACCCGGTTCAGACGAAATTGGAATGGCATCATCACCCCAGAGCTGGTTTCCACCGAAAATATGAAGCGTGAAACGCGGATCATTTTCTCGCAGCAACCTGATGACCTTAATCGCACTATTAAGTCCCTTCTGTGGGTGACCCACGTAAAGTACATTGAAAGGACTTCTGTTCCGGTATACTCTACCGTTGAAATTCTCCTCGGGTATTCCACGATAGCAGGTGAAAGACGGGTGAACCTTCTCCAGGTAGTCCCTCTGGATTGTCTCTCGTGAATAATTGCTCGGATAGTAGATGTAATCAAAGTCATGAAGATCGATATGCCCAGGCAATTGGATACCGTGTATCATCAAAATCTTCAATTTTGCTTCAATGGAAATATCGGCCAGACAGCCAAGGTCAAATTTGCCACCACTCGATGATGCGATAAAAACATCAGTTTTGATCTGCTTAACTTGCGAGAAATGCCGGTAGACCACACCCTGAAGCAAGCCGTTACGAGGGCAGTGATTTATCACCGTTACCTGGTTACCGCTCCTTGCAAATTCATGCGCGAGCCGAATCCGCGACGTTATTCCACCGCCAATGCCCTTTCTTTCCAGCGTGGCAATGTTATATTGGATGTGACTATCAGGACAGTAAATGCAGATGTTGTATGGTGACATATGTCCATCCAGCACGCGGATTCAGGAACTTGAATGACCACTTTTGCCAAATCTCCAATAACGATCTTAATCAGGGAGTTCGAGATCTTTTGCCTGAACAATGATATATGCACTCCATGATCGATCTAATTGGTCAGCGGGGCAAAATAGAGGTTTTCCTGATCCAGCGTCTGTACCGCATGCAGGGAGCAATCCATCAGCATATGCTTTCTCTGCCCATTTGGTTCCCCAGTAACTCGGATTGGTCATATCTGCAAAAACCGTACCGGTTGCTGCCGGAGGCGCATATCCCGTCCCGTATTTCAAGTTTAAGGCAAATACCGCACCTTGCTCCCGCGTAAATTGCGTCCATGGACAGAACTTGAGCGGATCTGTCGAGGGATACTGGCACCCTGCCGTCATATGCTCTTCATACATACCTTCAGCCCACTTTGTGCTCCAATAACCAGTATCGGTCATATCGACAAAGACAACACCTGTAGCAACCGGTGGTGTATATGAAGTTCCAAATGCTCCGCGCAGCATGAATACTGCAGATTCTTCGCGATACATGACCTGTGCCGGGCAATAATTGATAGGTGAGGTTGATGTACAGCCTGCAGTAAGGCCTTCATCATATAATGCCTCGATGTACGCCCAACGCGGATGACTGAATGGTACATCAGCAAATGTAGTGACTTCGAATTCAGCTGTGACCGTTTTGGCCGCATCCATCGTTACTATACATGTGCCATTTCCGCTGCAACCGCCGCCCGACCATGACTTCAACCTGTGATATTCATTGGTGGGAGTTGCTGTCAATGTCACCACGGTTCCGTGGCCATAAGTTTCACTGCAGTCTGATCCGCAATTGATGCCGGTCACATTACTGGTTACCGTACCCGTGCCAGTACCAGTTTTCGAAACATTTAAACTATAAGTAAATTGTGTAGGGGTATAATTTTGTGTTGTTTGATCAGTGATCACATTTGTATATGATTTGCTGGGCGGGACAAAGGAATACCCGGTCAAAGTTGGAATGACTGTACCCGACCAATTGTAAGTTACGGTGAATGAGTAATTCCCTGAGCCATCCGATGTGGCTGTCTTTGCCGTTCCATCTAGATAAGATAGCGTGACACCTGCAATTCCGGTACTGCCGCTGATGGTTGGTGTGTACACGGCAAACGCAGCTGACACCGATTTCGCCACGTCCATGGTCACCTGGCAGGTACCCGTTCCCGTGCAAGCTCCGCTCCAGCCGCTGAAGAGAGAACCTGGCTCAGGAGTCGCAGTGAGGGTAACTACCTGGGATACCGGGTAAGCTTCGGTGCAATCAATTCCACAGGAAATCCCTACCGGATCGCTGGTGACTGTTCCAACCCCGGCACCGGTCTTGCCGACAGTTAAGGTGACTGGAGCAATTCCGATCAATGCTTGAATCTCTGCCATGGTCATCGCCCGGTTGTAGATGCGGACGTCATCCATTGCGCCCTGATAAAGGGTTGTGCCGTCTGGTTGCGCGCCAATCCCCAGCGCAGTGGCATTGGCAGTAATAGTGGTGGAAGCAACCGTGGTGGTATTATCCAATACTCCATTGATATAAATCTTCAGATTGGTTCCATCGAACGTTGCCGCCACATGTTGCCATGTAGTTCCATCCGTTGAATAATTTGAAAGCGATTGGACCGTAGCAGCACCCCCGTTGATCTGGAAACTGACCTTATTATTGCTACCCAGAGAGAGTCCAAAGCCGCTGGCAGTGGTTCCGATGGTTTTCTTGAGAATTATCTGATTGGCTACTTTCTCCGGTCTGATCCATCCGGTAATCGTAACTGCACCGGTCACATTCAGGGGAGCGCTGTCGGGAGCAATTGCATACTGACCGGTTCCACTGAAATCGACAGCCTGACCGGTTTTTCCGGTTACCCAAACAGGTGTACCGTAGATTCCGGCATCCTTACCAAAAGCTGAGCCGTCGAGCAACACATTACCACTGCCTTCATCCATTTGATAACAAGCAACAAGGCTGGCATCGCTTCCGCAAGCCGCCGAAGGCGTTTGAGTCACTGTCCAGGTGAAAGTTTCAGTACTCGAAATCGTCCCATCGCTGACCGACACGGTAGATGTATATGGGCTTGAATTGGCCGCGGTCGAACTGATCGTCCCACTGATCAAGCCAGTGGTCGGATTAATGGACAACCCTTCAGGAAGGTAGCCTGCGCTGTAGGTCAACGTTGGTGAGTCGATATCCACCGCAGTCACTTGAAGACTAACCGAGTTGCCTTCAAGGTTGGTCTGGTTTCCCGGCCAGGTCACAACTGGAGGAACGTTGGCAGCAGCGGCTGTAGTGAAACTCCACGTTGAACTCTGAGCTGTCGCTTCACCATTATCCGCTACCGCATACCATTCATATTCAGTTCCGTTGGTCAAGCCTTTCCAACTCAATGAGGCATTCGTCCCCGACGTTACCACTGTGCTGCCAAGGAAAGTGAAGTCGCCGCCACCATCCATTGTATAATTCAACTCAAATTGCTCTATGGCTTGAGTACGCCACTTGTTTTGCGTTGGCGAATAGGTCGAAACATAGATCTTATCTGCTGATGGTGAAAACCGCATGATACGCAGGTATCCGCTCTGATGCTCGTCTACGGTTTGGTAATCAGAACGCAGGCTGTACACTGTGTTGGAGTTATATACATCCGTCCGCATCCCTGCCGTATCGTTGTGTCCACCCAACATCATGAAGAAATTTGGATTGCCCTTAAGTCCCTCATAGATCGCAGCGCCTTGTGGAGCAAAGGTATTTTCAGCGTCTGAGTTGAGCAGATAATGGGTGACAACGATGGCTCGCCTGTCACTGTAGGCCTGGAGGACACTATTGGCCCATTGGATCACTGCATGAGTGCTGCTGGTCATCGAATAATCATACTCAATGAAGACCACGATGAAGTTGTACCCCTCAACTGAAAACAGGTGATAGGTGTTATCGTAATTCGTACCGTACCGGCCGCCGTATGTCGTCTGGTTTAGAATCGTCGAACCGAAATAGCTATTAAAAGCTGATGTCTGGTACGGAGCACCTTCCTTATTCCCCAATTCCAGTCCAAAGGATATCCCCGCTCCGGAGAGGATACTCCATGCAGTAACGGCACGATTCCATTGTTCGGTAATCGTGTAATCGTCGACGTTATCACCCAGTGACAAAACG